>JAEEGI010025993.1_pt1 | contig 11303 bp, 8 predicted proteins | sample 8958751 | NCBI WGS metagenome assembly JAEEGI01 (sample SAMN16246545, study PRJNA631951) | gut metagenome | biome: gut microbiome; feature: rumen; material: KS-attached | host: Bos | place: Iran: Karaj | collected 2018-10 | reverse complement strand
CCGAGCGCGCCGGAGACGAAGCCCTGCACCGTGCCGATGACCTCATAGCTCTCGAAGAGCCGGGGCATCTGCGCCTCGGTGACGCCGCAGATCTCCAGCATCTCCTGCGACCAGCGCTTGTGCGCCACGTCGAGCAGCAGCATGCCGGAGGCGTCGGAATAGTCGCAGCTGTGCACGCCCGTGAGGCGGTAGTTGATGTAGTCCTTGGGCAGCATGATCTTCGCGATGCGCGCGAAGTTCTCCGGCTCGTTGTCGCGCATCCACAGGAGCTTGGGCGCGGTGAAGCCGGCGAAGGCGATGTTCGCCGTGAGGGCGGAGAGCTTCTCCTTGCCGACGGCCGTGTTCAGCCACTCGGTCTGCTTGCCGGTGCGCCCGTCGTTCCAAAGGATGGCCGGACGGATCACCCGGTCGTTTTCGTCGAGCGCGACGAGACCGTGCATCTGTCCGCCCGCGCCGATGCCGCAGATCTCGGACTTGTCCACGTGCTCCGTCAGCTCGAGGATGCCGTGCTGGACGGCCTTCCACCAGTCCTCGGGGTTCTGCTCGGACCAACCGGGCTGCGGGAAGGACAGCGGGTACTCCTTGGTGACCTCCCGGAGGATCTCGCCGCGCTCGTTGACGAGCAGCAGCTTGACCGCCGAGGTCCCGAGGTCGATGCCGATGAAGAGTTTGATGATGACCACCTCCGTGTGAGATTCCCAGAATATGCTTTGCCGCAGGCTTCGCGGCCCGTTACAGTCGCTTTGTTCCTGCAGGGGGCCGGGAAGCGGCGAAGAGACGCGCAAAGGAACGGCGCGCGCCGCGCCGCGCTCTTCCCGCTCTCCTTGAATGCGGATACCGGCAAAGCGCCCGATGGGGTCTACTCCTCATCGGGCGTTTTGCCCGTCTCCCCCGTCTCGTCCGCCCGCTTCGACGTCTCGCGGCGGCAGCGCCGCCAGCTGTACAGCGCGAAGGCGAGGCCGCCGCCCATGAAGCCGAGGCCGCAGCCCCAGGCGACCGCGCCGGAGAGCGTCGAGGCGCCGACGAGATAGGCCCGCAGCAGATCGAAGCCGAGATAGCAGAGATAGGCCGAGACGGCCGCGCGCAGCGCGAAGAGATTGACGGCGCGGTTGTCGCTCCGCTTCTCTTTGTTTTCCCTTCCGTCCATCGGCTCTCCCCTCCGCGGATAATCCAAACGGACGGCTGTCCCCAGACAGCCGTCCGTTTCTGTCGGTTTCAGCTGTTCTTCTTCTTGGAAACGACGTCGAAGATAACGGCGGCCAGGAGCACGAGGCCCTTGACGACCTTCTGGTAGTTCGCGTCGACGCCCATGATGCTCATGCCGATGTTGATAACGCCCATCAGCAGCGCGCCGATGATGACGCCCGGCACGGTGCCGACGCCGCCGTAGGCCGAAGCGCCGCCGATGAAGCAGGAGCCGATGGCGTCCATCTCGTAGTTCTGACCGTAGGTCGGCTGGGCCGAGGTCATGCGCGCGATGGTCAGGATGCCGGCGAGACCCGCGAGCAGACCCATGTTGGCATAGGCGAAGAAGTAGATCTTCCTCGTGTCGATACCGGAGAGCTTGGTGGCCGTCTCATTGCCGCCGATGGCGTAGAGGTAACGGCCGACCGTGGTCTTGGACGTGATGTAGGTGTAGATCAGCACGACGATCGCGACCCAGAGCAGGGCCATCGGGATGCCCTTGTACTGGGCCAGGCGCAGCGTGAAGAAGATCACGACCGCCACGATGATGACGCTCTTGAGCGCGGTCTTGATCATCGATTCGACCTCGAGGCCGTTGCGCTTGCGGACGGTGCGGCTGCGCAGCGTGAAGAACAGATACAGCGCGCAGGCAGCGATGCCCACCGCGACGCAGAGGAGGTTGATGCCGTCGCCGTGCAGGATGTCGGGCACATAGCAGTTGGCGCCGCCGCCGAAGAGCCGAACGAACTTCTCGTTCGTGACGGAGACCGTCTTGCCCTGCAGCACCACGTTCGACAGGCCGCGGAACACCATCATGCCCGAGAGCGTGGTGATGAAGGGCGGGACCTTCACGTAGGCGATCCAGAACGCCTGCCAGGCGCCGATCAGCAGACCGACGGCGAGCATGACCAGCACGGCCAGCCACATGTTCAGGTCCTTGCGCATCATCACGGCGCCGACCGTGCCGACGAAGCAGACGACCGAGCCGACGGACAGGTCGATGTTGCCGCCCGTGAGGATGCACAGCAGCATGCCGGTCGCCAGTACGAAGACGTAGGCGTTCTGGGCGATGATGTTTGTCAGGTTCTGCGGCAGGAGCAGCTTTCCGTTGGTGCGCCATGCGAAGAAAGCCGTCACCAGCACCAGCGCGATGATCATCGTGTACTTCTGAACAAAGTTCAGGATCTTTGTCTTTGTCGTCATTGCTCTCTCTCCTTTTCTGCCTTTGCCGGATCAGTGGAAAGTATACAGGCCATGATCTTCTCCTGGCTGGCCTCTGCCTGGCCGAACTCGCCGACGATGCGGCCCTCGTTGAGCACATAGATGCGGTCGCACATGCCCAGGACCTCGGGGAGCTCCGAGGAGATCATGATAACGGACTTTCCGGCCGCCACCAGGTCGTTGATGATGCAGTAGATCTCGTATTTCGCGCCGACGTCGATGCCGCGCGTGGGCTCGTCCAGGATCAGGATGTCCGGGTCGGCGTACATCCACTTGGCAAGCAGCACCTTCTGCTGGTTGCCGCCGGAGAGGTTGCCCACGTTCTGCAGGACGGAGGGCGTCTTGGTGTTGAGCTTTCTGCGGTAATCCTCGGCCACCGTGAGCTCCTTGTCGTGGTCGATCACGCCGCGCTTCGACACGCCCCTGAGGTTGGCGAGCGTCGTGTTGACGGAGATCGGATTCGAGAGGATCAGACCGCTGCCCTTGCGGTCCTCGGTGACGTAGGCCAGGCCCGCGTCGATCGCCTGCCGCGGCGAGTGGAGCCTGACCTCCTTGCCGTGGATCAGCACGGTGCCGGAGATCTCGGTGCCGTAGCTGCGGCCGAAAATCGACATCGCAAGCTCGGTGCGGCCGGCGCCCATCAGGCCGGAGAAGCCGACGACCTCGCCCTTGCGGACGTTGAAGGACACGTTGTCGATGACCTTCTTTTCCGTGTAGATCGGATGGTACACGTTCCAGTCCCGGACCTCGAGCGCGACCTCGCCGATCTCGACGCCGTGGCGCTTGGGGAAGCGGTCCTCGAGCTCGCGGCCGACCATGCCGCGGATGATGCGGTCCTCGCTGAGATCGTCGACACCCTTGTGCAGCGTCTCGATCGTCTTGCCGTCGCGCAGGATCGTGATGTCGTCCGCGACGTAGGAGACCTCGTTGATCTTGTGCGAGATGATGATCGAGGTCATGCCCTGCTTCTTGAACTCCAGCAGCAGGTCCAGCAGCGCCTGGGAGTCCTCCTCGTTGAGGGAGGAGGTCGGCTCGTCGAGGATCATGAGCCGGGCGTTCTTCGCCAGCGCCTTGGCGATCTCGACCATCTGCTGCTTGCCGACGCCGATATCCTTGATGAGAGTCTTGGACGACTCGGTCAGTCCGACGATCTTCAGATATTTCGTCGCCTCAGCGTGGGTCTTGTCCCAGTTGATGGCGTAGGGCTTTCCCTGTTCGTTGCCCAGGAACATGTTTTCGCCGATGCTCATGTAGGGCACGAGCGCCAGCTCCTGGTGGATGATGACGATGCCTTTTTCCTCGCTGTCCTTGATTTTGGAGAACTTGCATACTTCTCCCTCGTATACAATGTCTCCGGAGTAGCTGCCGTAGGGATACCAGCCGCTGAGCACGTTCATCAGCGTGGATTTTCCCGCGCCGTTTTCGCCGACCAGGGCGTGGATGCTGCCCTTTTTTACGGCGAAGTTGACGTTGTCGAGCGCCTTGACGCCCGGGAATTCCTTGGTGATTCCCCGCATTTCCAGAATGTTGTCCGCCAAATTATCCCCTCCAAACCCGAGAGATTATTTCCCCCGCCCGCGGACGGAAGTCCGTCCCGGACGGGCGAAAGAGCTCCTGCGTCCGCCCGGTCGACCGGGTCTTCGCGCCGTGCGTGCAGGGATGGCCCTCTTTAGATTTTACAAATATGCGCCCCGGCTGTCAAGGCGCTTTTGCGCCGATGAACGGCCGATTTTCCGCCCGCTCAGCCCTGCCCGTAATAGGCGTTCTTGCCGTGCTTGCGGAGGTAATGCTTGTCCTGCAGCTCCTGCGGCGCGGGCCGGACCTGCGGCTCGATCTGTTCGCAGCGGTAGGCCATTTTGGCGACCTCCTCGAGCACGACCGCGTTGTGGACGGCCTCGAAGGGATCCTTGCCCCAGGCGAAGGGCCCGTGGTTTTTGCACAGGCAGCCGGGCACGGCGGCGGGATCTTTCCCGAGCCGGGCAAATTCGCTCACGATCAGCAGGCCGGTGTTGCGCTCGTACGCCTCCTCGATCTCCTCCCTCGTCAGGCAGCGGAGGCACGGGACGTCGCCGTAGAAATAGTCCGCGTGCGTCGTGCCGTAGCAGGGGATGCCGCGGCCGGCCTGCGCCCAGGAGGTCGCGTAGCTCGAATGCGTATGGACGACGCCGCCGATGTCCGGAAAGGCCTTGTACAGCTCCACATGCGTCGCCGTGTCGCTCGAGGGCTTCCACTTGCCCTCGACGATCCTGCCGTCGAGGTCGACCACGACCATGTCCTCCGGCTCCATCCCCTCATAGGGGACGCCCGAGGGCTTGATGACCGCAAGGCCGCTTTCGCGGTCGACGCCGCTGACGTTGCCCCAGGTGAAGGTCACCAGGCCGAAGCGCGGCAGCTGCAGATTGGCCTCGCAGACACGCTCTTTGAGTTCCTCCAGCATCAGAACACCTCTGTCGCTTTTCTTTCGATCGGGAGCGCCTTCTCATAGCGCTGCAGGAAAGCGGTGAAGCCCGCGCGCGCATTTTCGTCCGCGCTCATCGTAGAGGCCTTCGCCGCAGCAAAGACCTTCTTGTCCAGATAGTCCGGCAGGCTCTCGCCCTCTTCCCTCCACAGCATATAGGCCGCCAGCAGCGCCATGCCGTAGGGGCCGCCTTCGCCCGCCGTCTCCATGACGGAGACGGGCGCTCCGACCGCGGCGGAGAGCATCAGCTGCCCGACCTCCGGCGTTTTGAAGAAGCCGCCGTGGCCGGTCAGCCTGTCGATCTCGACATGCTCGGTCTGCGTGAGGATGTCCAGGCCGATCTTGAGCGTCGAGAGCGCCGAGAGCAGGTGCGTGCGCATGAAGTTCGCCAGCGTGAAGCTCGCGTCCGGCGTCCTCACGAAGACCGGACGGCCCTCGTTGAGATCCGTCACGCCCTCGCCGGAGAAATAGTTGTACGAGAGCAGACCGCCGCAGTCGGGATCGCCCTCCAGCGCCTTGCGGAAGAGCTTTGTGAACAGCTCGCCCTTGCTCGTCTCCACGCCCATCATCCCGCAGAATTCCATGAAGAGACTGACCCAGGCGTTGATGTCGCTGGTGCAGTTGTTGCAGTGCACCATCGCCACCGGCAGACCGTCCGGGGTCGTGACCATGTCGATCTCGCGGTGGACGCCGAGGGGCTTGTCCGTCACGATCATCGCGAAGTCCGAGGTGCCCGCGGACACGTTGCCGGTACGTACGCGCACCGAGTTCGTGGCCGTCATGCCGGTGCCCGCGTCGCCCTCGCAGGGCGCGAGGGGGATGCCGGGGCGCAGCGTGCCCGTGGGGTCGAGGAAGCGCGCGCCCGCCTCGGTCAGAGTACCCGCGTTTGCTCCGGCGGGCAGCACCTCAGGCAGAACAGCGCGCAGATCGATCCCGGTCAGCTCCCGGAATTGCCGCACCATGCCCTCGTCATAGTCGAGCGTCGCGCTGTCGATCGGGAACATGCCGGAGGCCTCGCCCACGCCCATGCACTTCTCGCCCGAGAGCCGCCAGTGGATATAGCCGGCGAGCGTCGTGAGGAACGCGACATCCTTCACATGCTCCTCGCCGTTGAGGATCGCCTGATACAGATGCGCGATGCTCCAGCGCTGCGGGATGTTGAAGCCGAAGAGCTCGGTCAGCTTCTCTGCCGCCTCGCCCGTGATCGTGTTGCGCCAGGTGCGGAACTCCGCGAGCTGTTTTCCGTCCCTGTCGAAGGGCAGATAGCCGTGCATCATGGCGGACACGCCGATCGCGCCGACGGTATCCAGTTCAAGGCCGTATTTTTTCTCCACATCGGCCTTCAGCGCGGCAAAGCAGGCCTGCACGCCGCTGTGCACGGCGTCCATCGGATAGGTCCAGACGCCGTTGACATACTGGTTTTCCCATTCAAAGTCACCCGAGGCGACGGGGATGTGTTTTTCGTCGATCAGCACCGCTTTGATGCGGGTGCTGCCGAGTTCGATGCCGAGCGCGGTTTTTTTCAGATCCATCACGCCGTTCCCCCTCCCGCGCCGGACGGTTTTTCTTCGGCGGCCTTCGGCGCCGCCTTTTCCTTCGTCTTGCGCTTGCTCCTGTTCTTGCGCATCAGCACGAGGCTCTGCAGCAGGATGAAGAAGCTCAGCATCGCGCCGGTGGTGATGCTCTGCCACCAAGGATCCCGGAGGCCCGAAGTCGTCACGATGGACTTGATGGTACTGAGCGTCAGCACGCCGAAGAAGGTACCGATCACGTTGCCGACGCCGCCGGTGAGCAGCGTGCCGCCGATGATGGAGGAGGCGATGGCATTCATTTCCGCCGCGGTGGCGTTGGTGGCATTGCCGGCGCCCGTGTGCATCATGAATACAAAGCCCGCGATGCCGCTGAGCAGGCCGCAGATCAGGTGGGCCATGAAGCGCGTGTGCCGCACGTTCACGCCCAGCATCAGCGCGCTCTGCCGGTTGCCGCCCACCGCGTAAAAGCTGCGGCCAAGCTTTCTTCTGCGGAGCAGAATAAAGACCAGAACCACGATCACGGCCGCGATCACGACGCCGATCTCCATTTTGGCCGGGATCAGCACGCCCTTTTTGTTGACCGAACCCAGCCAGGGGATCTCAATGCGCTTCTGAAGGATGTCCATCAGCTCCTGCGGGGCCTTTTGCGGATCGACGCTGCAGATGGTGATCATGCCGCGGGCGAAGAACATGCCCGCCAGCGTGATGATGAAGGGCTGAATCTCCAAATGCGCGATCAGGAAACCCTGTACCGCGCCGAAGGCCAGGCCGATCAGCAGCGACATGATCAGCGCAAATACGATGCGCCAGCTCTCGGCGAGACCGAGCGAGGCGATCAGGCCGTCGAACAGATGGTTGCTGCCGTTGAGGATCATCACGCCCACCATGGCGACCAGCGCCGTCACGCCGCCGACGGAGATGTCGATACTGCCGGTGATCATGACGATAGTCAGCCCGCAGGAAATGATGACCAGATAGGCGTTGTCATTGAGGATATCAAAAAGCATCTGGGGCTTTTTGAAGCCTCCGCCCCAGATCAGCATGGCCATGACGTACATGCCCACGAAGATGCAGATGGTGATGGTAAGCAAAAGCTGTGTATCGGTGATCGGTTCTCTGCGGCGGGCGCCGCTTCTGTCGGAAAGCTTACTCACGGATCAGGCCACCTCCTTTCCCGCTGCGGCGGGACGTTTTGACCTGAGCCTGTTCCAGAAACGGCTCATGACGTCTTTCACAACGGGGGAGCCCATTACCACGAGGATGACGATGACCACGGCTTTGTAGGCTTTCACGTCCGTGGAGGGGACCTTCATGGCATAGAGCGTAATGGTCAGCGCCTGGATCGCATACGCGCCCAGAACGGAACCGAGCATTTTGAACTTGCCGCCGCCCAGATTGTTGCCGCCGATGGCAACGGCAAGGATGGCGTCCATTTCGATGTTGATGAGCAGGGTCTCGTGGTTGATCAGCCCCAGGCGGCTCACGCCGATCATGCCGGCCACCGCGCAGCAGCCGCCGAGGATGATGAAGCTCAACAGCTTGATGCCGACGGCGTTGATGCCGTTGAGACGCGCCGCGCCCTGGTTGATGCCCACGGTCTGGATATACAGACCCAGCGTCGTGAAGCGGAAGAGCAGCCCGAAGAGGATCCCCATGAGGATCACGATCAGGATCGGCGTCGGCACGGGAATGCCGGGGATGAAGCTGCCGATGGCGTTGATGATGGGACTTTCGATGGTCGGCGTCGCGCCGCCGTTGATCCAGTATGCGATGCTGCGTCCGCAGGTAAAGAGGATCAGCGTCGCGATCATCGGCTGGATGCGGAAAAAGGAGACCAGCGAGCCGTTGAAGGCGCCGAACACCATGGCGACCGCGCAGCAGGCGAGGAACGCCGCAATGACCGCGGGGCCGGACATGACCCCGCCCTTGAGGACCTTGACGAAAACGCTGCCCGCGATGGCCGCGAGAGCGCCCACGGAGATGTCCTGTCCTCCGGAGGCGGCCGTCACCAGCGTCATGCCCATCGAGAGGATGGCCAGCTCGGACGCGCCGTTGAGGATGGAGATCAGGTTGCCCTGCAGGACCGGATCGCCCTTGTTGTTGGCGGCGACGCTCACGGAGAAAAAGCCAGGATCGCGGATCAGGTTGAAGACGACCAACAGCAGGATCGCGATCAGCGGGATCAGCAGTTGGGAGTTGCTCGCGAGAAAATGGGGGCCGGTTCTCTTTTTCATGTCATTCTCCTCCTCCCGCGATGGTCTTCATGACCTGCGCCTGCGTCAGCTCGTCGCCGGTCAGCTCGCCGACAATGTTGCGGTCGCGCATGACGATGAGCCGCGAGCAGGTGCGCAGCATCTCCTCGATCTCGGAGGAGATGAAGGTGACGCTCATCCCCTCTTCGGCCAGCTTCAGCACCAGCTTCTGGATCTCGAGCTTGGTGCCGATGTCGATGCCGCGCGTCGGCTCGTCGAGGATCAGATACTGGGGATGCGTCAGCAGCCAGCGGGCCAGGATGACCTTTTGCTGGTTGCCGCCGGAGAGCGATCCGACCGGCGTGTCCTGCGATGCGGTCTTGATATCGAGCGCCTTGATGTATTCGTCGGCAAAGGCCTCCGCCCTGGCCTTGGAGAAGGGGCGGTTCATCCCGTTGATCACCTGCAGCGCGAGGATGATGTTGTCCCGTACGGACAGGTCCGCGATGATTCCGTCGCGCTTTCGGTCCTCCGGCAGGTAGCCGATGCCGTGCTTCATGGCGTCGAGAGGTTTATTGATCCTGGCGCTCTTTCCTTTTACTCTGACCTTGCCGCCCGTGACGGCGTCGGCCCCGAAGATGGCGCGCACGCTCTCGCTGCGGCCCGAGCCCAAAAGGCCGGTAAAGCCGTTGACCTCGCCCGCAGCAATGTGGAAATCAAAGGGGCGGCTCTCGGAGCTGGACAGCCCCTCGGCCTCGTAGACGATCTCCCTCTCTCCGGAGGGGGCCGCCTGCTTTTTGATGGTGGAGAGATCCTTGAGGTCCTTGCCGATCATCTTTTCGACCAGCTTGACCTGCGGCAGATCCTTGACTGCATACTCACCCACCAGTTCCCCGTTGCGCAGAACAGTGATCTGGTCGCTGACCGCATAGACCTGCTCGAGGAAGTGCGTCACGAAGATGATGCCGACCCCGCGCGCCTTCAGCTCGCGCATCAGCCCGAAGAGCATCTCCACTTCCTTGTCGTCCAGCGAGGAGGTCGGCTCGTCGAGGATCAGCACCTTGCATTCGGTGTCCACCGCGCGCGCGATGGCCACCATCTGCTGCACGGCGAGAGAACAGCTGCCGAGCTGCTGTTTCGGCCTGGCCGGGATGCCCAGATTATCCAGCAGTTCCCCGGCGCGCTTCTCCATCTGCTTCCAGTCGACGTTCTTTTTCTCGCTGCGGCCGATGAACATGTTTTCCGCTACCGTGAGATTCGGGCAGAGCGTGATCTCCTGGTAGACGGTGCTGATGCCGTAGTTTTGTGCCTCCTGAGGAGACCGGATGCTGATGGCGCCCTCGACGCCGTCGATCCGGATCTCTCCCTTGTCCATGGGATATACGCCGGTCAACACCTTGATCAGCGTGGATTTGCCGGCGCCGTTTTCTCCCATCAGCGCGTGGATCGTTCCCTTGCGCAGGGTAAAATCTACGTTTTCCAGGGCTCTTACGCCCGGGAAGTATTTGCAGATCCCGCGCATGGTCAACACAGCGTCTTCTTGCATCCGCTCAACTCCTGTCCTTGTTATTTGGGAAAAAACGCGGTGTGGACCGCGGATTGCTCCACTGTTCCACACCGCGCTGTAATGGTATACGGGGTATGCTTTGCCTCAGATCTGCGGATTACTCGCCCAGACCGTAGGTGTCGATGTCCGCCTGCGTGAGCTCGCGGGCGTCGAAGCCCTTCTCGACGGAGATCTTCTGCTTGAGTTCGTTCAGGCCGTCGATCGTGCCGCCGGACTCAAGGGTCTTGATCATCTCGTCGATCACGGCCGCCTGGAACGGGCTGCACTGACCGTCGTAGTTCCAGTTGCCGGCAAGCAGCTCGCGCAGAGCCCACTTGTTGCAGTCGAAGCCCATGACGATGACGTCCTTGTCAACGCCGTGGGTGATGCCGGCATCGTCAAGAGCGGCGACAGCGCCCCTGGCCATGCCGTCGTTCTCGGCGTAGATGACGTTGAAGGCTTCGCCGGAATTGATCACAGACTCGGTGATCTTCTTGGCCTCGGCCTCGTCCCAGGTAGCGGTCTGCTGAACGACCAGCTTCACTTTGCCATCGGCAGCCGCCGCGTCAAGCGCGCCGGTACGGCCGATCTGAGCATCGCTGCCCATGGCGCCCTGAATGTGGATAACGTTGTACTCGTCAAGGCCCTGAGCAAGCAGCCAGGCAACAGCGGTGTCGCCCTCGTTGGCCATGTTGGAGACAACGGCGGCCTCATAGAGGTCCGTGTCGCAGTCGATCATACGGTCAAAGAAGAATACTCCGATGCCGGCGTCCTTCGCATCCTTCAAGACGGCGTCCCAGCCGGTGGTCTCGGCAGCGGAAATCAGCAGATAATCCACGCCGTCGGTGATGAACTGACGGGCAGCGCTGAGCTGCTCATCGTTCTTGATGCTGTAGAAGAACTTGGCGTCATAGCCGTTGTCCGCAGTGAAGACGCTGATGAAGTCGTTGACGTTGGCTTCACGGTAGCCGGACTCGGACGGCGGGTTGTTGACAACGCCGACCTTGATCAGTTCCGCGGGAGCGGCGGGTTCGGCGTCGGGATCGATGCCGAGCGTCTCATAGGTGTAGTAGCCGGAGTCGATGAGGAGCTCCTTGTAGTTTGCGACCGTGCAGGCCACGGGCTCGCACAGGAAGCTGGGAACGATGCGGACGCCGTCGCTGCTGTCG
>JAEEGI010025990.1_pt1 | contig 11304 bp, 4 predicted proteins | sample 8958751 | NCBI WGS metagenome assembly JAEEGI01 (sample SAMN16246545, study PRJNA631951) | gut metagenome | biome: gut microbiome; feature: rumen; material: KS-attached | host: Bos | place: Iran: Karaj | collected 2018-10 | reverse complement strand
ACAGTACAAAAATATTCAGTAACATTAGATAATATTATAGAAAATTCATCTAGAGAACCATTAGAAATTAGTAATTCAATTCCAGGACAAAGCTCAGGACTAACATCAGGACAAAGACCAGGAGCAATGTTAAGTGGTATAAATAATTTGGAAGAAAAAAAAGATAATTTGGAAGAAGAAGATAATTTGGAAGAAGTAGATAATTTGAAAGAAGTAGATAATTTGGAAGAAGTAAAATATAATTTGGAAGAAGTAAAAAATGATTTGGAAGGAATAAAAGATAATAGTGTTGTTGATAGACGACAATTTTTTTATATAATAAATACCACTTTTTCAACTGAATCAGGTCATCTTTTAAAAATCGAATTTGATTTTGAGACAACAAATCCCGAAAAAGTTTGGATTGATGTAAAATGCCCAAATTTTGTTTTTGAATCTTGTAGTGAATTGGATTTTCAGAAAATAAATATTAATAGAAGAAAATTGACAAGATTAGAAAATTTTGAAAATAAAGTTAGAATAGGAGAATGTAAATATACAAATGATAATCATTCTTCAAACATATCATTTATATTTCCTGAAATTTTTTACTTTTTTCCTTCTCAAATTTTTGAATTAAATATGACATGGAGAGATAATGATGAAAATGAAATATATAAAAATAGTAATGTGTTAATTCTAGAATTAAATGAAGGAATTAATAGAACATTTAAATATTCAAAAAATAATATTATGAAACCTAATGAAGTTTATCTAAATATAGAAAAAATATATTATCAAAATTATGAAAATAAAATTGACACTTTTATAATTCAAACTGATAACGAATTAAATAGAAGAATATATTTTATTTCTTATTGTCAAGAATTAAAACAAATAGAAAATTTCTTTTATGAATGTGTAACAGATTTGAATTGTGATGAAATAAAATCAATTCAAAAAACAATGAATCCAAAAATAGATTTTCAAATGAAATTACAATGTGAAGGACGTACTCAATTTTATTTTTATAAATATGATAATAAAAAAGAAGGTAATGATTGGTGGGAATATTGTTCTTTTTTATATAAACATTATAATATAGAGTATTTTTTTTTAGAAATTTCAGATAATAATATTATTTCTGTAAATGATATTGAGAGAGAACATTGGGATTATATTATGAATTTATGTCAAAATTTGGAATTAAAAATAAAGAGTAATAATAAATATTGGTATTGTGAAATAAAATCTGATTGTAGTGTTGTGATAGAAGATATTTTAAAAAAATTTTTTCAAAATTCTGAAGCAGAAGTTAAATGTGAAGAAGATATTCATTATTTTTATAAAAATTTTAGTAATTATAATCCAGAAGACTTAGAAAAATATGAATATTGCCCTTATGTTTTTTATAAATTTCATGAATATGACTATTCAAAATTTAACGCCAGCAATCCATTAATGAATGATCAGGATAGCAGTTTATCTAATTTTTTTTGTAACAATGAAATTTATTTAAGATATTGTAATAAAAAGATAGAAAGAGAGACATCAAATAATGGAAAATCAATTATTAAATGCTATACTTCGAAAGAAGAAAAATTTATGTTTGCAAATTTTATAAATGATGAAGAATATCAAATTGAAATATATTATAATGAAGGAGTTATTAATTTTTATAAATGTCCAGAAATCGAAGATAAAGATTGGAAAAAATGTTACAACATTATTTGTGATAAATATGGAACAGATAAAAATTTCACAGTTAAAAGAAAAAATTCAAATCTTAATTCAATATCCGAAATTTATTCTGACGGTGTAAATATTAATTCTTATTTAAATTTTTGTTATATTGAACTATTAGATTTTTGTGAACTTGAAAAATATTACCAAGAACAAGAAGATATTATATATTGTAAAACTTCATTGGACTGTCAAGAATCAATAAACAAATTGAAATCAATGAATACAGAATTCAAAATTGATTTAAAAATAACCTGTATTGATAAAACAATTAAATGGCATAATTATGATAAATATGATAAAGAAACAGGAAATCAATTAGAAAAATGTTGTCATATTATTCATTTAATTAAAAAAATTGATTATTTCATCATAGAATTTAATGAGAATGATGATAATAAGATATATGATATAAACAGTGATAAACCATTAAATGATATTTGTACATCTTACTTTTCATATTGTAATGAAAACTTAATAATTAGGAATAAAGAACAAGATTCTATTTATTGTGAATCTTCAATTGAAGAATGTCCTAATGTAGAAAATAATGAAATAATTAAACATCAAATAGAAATGGAAATACATTGTAAAAATTCAATTATTTATTTACATAAATATAATTATTTTTAAAATAATGAAAAATGGGAAATATGTTCAAAAATTTATTATAATTTAAATCAAATGGAATATTTTAGAATAGAAAAAGAATCAAATGATAATTTTAAAATGTTTTTTAATAATAAAGAACTTTCAACATTAATATGCAATGATTATTTAATTAATTGTGATAAAAAAATTGTTTACAATGAAAAAACAAATATTATTAATTGTGAAACTACTTTAAAATGTGATGATATAAAAGATAATTTTAATCCTGAATTAAAAGAATTAAATTATATATTTGATTGTGATTCTTCAAGATTACAATATTTTTATAAATATCCCAATTTGAATGAATTGAGTAAAGAACAAAATTGTTCTTATTTATTAAATATAATAAATAAACCAAATTATTATTTAATAATAGAAAACACAACAAATGATTATCAAATATATAATAATTATGAAAATATAGATAAATCAATATGTAATTATCCTTCTTTAATAAATTGTAAAACAATAAAAGATTTTGGAAAAAAAGAAAATATTATTTATCTTACTTGTGAAACAGGAGAAGATAATTGTCGAATAATTCAAGAGGAAATAGAAAATGAATTAAAGTCAAATTCAAATATTAAGTTAGATTTAAAATTAGATTGTCAAAAGGAATTATATTATTATCATTATTATAATTTTTCTATTACTGAAAAAACTAAAAAATGGGAAGCTTGTTCTCATATTTTAAATTTATATTACAAAGAAAATCCAGAATATTTTTTAATAAGAGATATAGATAATGAATTTGATTTTAAGATTTCAATAATAGGATATGAAGGATATGATAATGATATAGATAATGTATGTTTTCCTAAAGTTAAAAATAATACTTTTTATTTTAAAATTAATAAAAAGAATACATTAATATTAGACAATAAATTTATTGAACCTTTTTTTTCTGGATATTCAGGATTTAGTTTTACTGTTAATGAAGATGGAAAAATATATTATAATAATTATGAAATAAAAGATGAAAATGAAATAATTAATTCAAACATTTTTGATTATGAACATTTAAATGAAAATATTTCAAACACTACAATTCCCTTTTCTTTATATTTTAATAGAATAAAAATGATTAATGATACAATTAATCTTTTAATATTCCCTGTTTTTTGTGACTCAAATGATTTATATTTGGAGAATAAAATTTGTAAAATATCAAAAAATAATGAAGAAATAATAAATATTTTAATTAATAATAGAAATTCAAATTTATTAAAGTATATGACTATAGAAGGAAAAAATTCACAATTTAAAATTTATGATGAATTAAATGATAAATGTTATTTAGATTTAAAAAAATTATATAATGACAATATTTTTATTATAATTAAAACAGAAAATAATATTGAAGAATATTATTATATATCTGAAAATTATGGAATTCTTAATCAATATATTTGTCAAAATTTTACAATTAATAATTTAAATAAAAATATTAACAATAATTCAACAATTGATTTAAATAATTTAATTTATCCTTCAATTTTAAATAATATTCCTGAAGATTTCTTTCAAATTAAAATTCAAAAGAATGAAAATAATTTTGAAGGAATACTTTACAATAAAAATAATATTATATTAAAAGAGAATGAAATTTATAACTATTTAATAATAAATTATGGAATAAAATATAAAACTTGTTATTATGAAGATAAATTTAAAATTGAATTATATAAGAATAATGAATTACAAGATACATCATTAATTAATTTAAATGTTTCTCCGATGTTTTGTGATAATAATAAACTTTTTTGTGGAACAAATTATTCAAGTGAATATATAATTAATTTATTACACCAAAATATAGAAAATATAACATGTAATTTAGGAAAAATAATTAAAGAAATTAATAATAATTATATAATTCAAATATATGATACTAAAAATAATATAAATAATAAATTATCTAAAACAATAAATTTAGGAGAAGAATGTGAAGAATCATTAAGAAAAAAGTATTCATTATCAAAAGAAGATAAAATAATAATATTATTATGTGATTATAAAACAAATTTATTTTATGAAGTATATAATGAAAAAGGAGAAATATTAGATATTTCAATTTGTAAAACAATGCAAGTATCAAATCCAATTGATAAATCAATATTTAGTGATTCAAAAATATCATCGATAAGTGATTTAGGTTATGATGTTTTAGATGATAAATCTCCCATATATAATGATAAATGTATTCCATTATCAGATAAAGGGAATGATATGATATTAGAAGATAGAATAAATGATATATATAATTCTATTAATCCTTGTTTAAATAATTGTGAATATAAAGGTTTTAATGAAGAAACAGAATTTATTGAATGTGAATGTAACACTAATTTAGAAGTAAATAATAATGAAACTAAAAAAAATGATAATTTATTTATTTCAGTATTCAAAAAAATTAATATTCAACCTATTTTTTGCTATAAATTAATTTACCATTTAACTAATTTGAAAAAGAATACAGGATTTTATATTTATTCTTCATTTATTATATTTCAGATTATAAGTTTATATGCTCTTTTTTATTTTGAAATTCTTCAAATACAATCTTACTTTTTTCGAGTGAGTAATAAAAAAATGAATCTTAATTTAAATCAAAACAATGAATTTATTTATGTGAATAAAAACAAAATTCTTAATACTTTTTCTTCAGTTTCAACAAATAGAGCAATAATTTCGTTTAATAAAAGCAAAAAGTCAAAAAAACAAGAACATAAGAAAGATTTTATAATAATGAATAAATTTTCTTTTAGTGTTGCACTTCAAAATGATAAAAGACCTTTTACTATAACATTTCTTGATATTTTAACTGATAAAATGTTATTCTTAAAAGGAATAATTAAAAAATCACCTTTTAATTTAAGAAGTTTAAATATTTCTTTATTTATTTTATATTTATCTATTATTTTTATTTTAAATGCTTTATTTTATACTGATGAAATAATTTCTGAAAAATATCATAATAATGGATTAAGTTTAGTAACTAATCTTTTTAGGTCAGTTTTATCTTCTTTAATTAATATGATTATTTTTTCACTTTTAAATCAATTATCTGATTATATAGGACAATTATATACTTTATTAAATGAATATACTGATTATGATATTTATACAATTATTACTTATAAATTTTTTAAAAAATTGAGAAAAAAATTTATAATATATTTTGTAACAGTTATCTCATTAACAATTTTATTCTTATATTATTCATCTTTATTCTGTATAATATATAAAGGTTCTCAAAAAAGTTGGATAGAAGGTGCTTTAACTAGTATTTTAATTTCTAATATTGTAGAAATTAATTTGTGTTTAATAGCAGCAATTCTTAGAAAATATTCTTTAATAAAAAAAGATATAAATTTATATAATATATATCTTTTCCTTCATAATAAGATTTAAAAAAAAAGAAAGAGTTTTTATTTATTTATAAAGATAATTTAAATAATAAATAATTGTTTAAAATTATTTTAAATTTTATGTAATTCATTTAATATTTTTTTGTCTTTTGTTAAAATATGAATATTTGTTTTCCAACCATTAAACATATTTTGTAAATTTGTGTTTTGTTGAGTTAAAAAACTTGATAAATTTAAAGAATTTAAACCATTACAATCAGAAAACATTAAACTCATATTTTTAACCTTTTCAGTATTAAAATGAGAAATATCTAAAGAATTTAAAGAAGAACAATCTTCAAACATTTCACTCATATCAAAAACATTTTCAGTTCTAAAATTGCATAAATTTAAATTTTCTAAAGAAGAACAATTATAAAACATTCCTTTCATATTTTGAACATTTTTAGTATTGAAATTAGATATGTTTACAATATTAGTTAATGAAGAACAACCTGAAAACATTTTGGTCATAATTTCAACATTTTCAGTATTAAAATTAGATAAATCTAAATTAATTAATGAATCACACTGACTAAACATACATTTCATATTTGTAACATTTTTAGTATTAAAATTAGATAAATTTAAATCTGTTAAAGAGGAACAATATTGAAACATATTACTCATATCATTAACATTTTCAGTATTAAAACTAGATAAATTCAAAGAATTTAAAGAAACACAATTTTTAAACATATAATCCATTTTTTTAACTTGATTAGTATTAAACATTGATAAATTTAAATTATCTAAAGATGAGCAATTTTGAAACATATTATTCATAAAAATAACATTTTGAGTATCAAAATTTGAAATATTTAAATCTGATAAAGAATAACAATTTATAAACATATTACTCATATCTTCTACTTTTTTAGTATTAAAATTAGATAAATTTAAAGAAGTTAAAGAAGAACAAGATTCAAATAAATAAGACATATAGATTACATTTTCAGTATTAAAATTAGATAAATCTAAATTTACTAAAGATGAACATTTTACAAACATTCCTAACATATTTTCAACATTACTTGTATTAAAATTAGATAAATTTAAATTATTTAAAGAAGAACATTCATAGAACATTGATTCCATATTAACTACATTATTAGTGTTAAATTCAGATAATAAATTTAATGTTTTTAAAGAAGAACATTTAAAAAACATAAAACTCATATCTGTGACATTTTTAGTGTTAAAATTAGATATATTTAAATTTATTAAAGAAGAACAATTCATAAATAATTGACTCATATTTGTAACATTTATAGTATTAAAATTAGATAAATTTAAATCTATTAAAGAAGAACAATTCATAAAAATTTTACTCATATTTGTAATGTTTAATGAATTAAAATTTGTCAAATTTAAATAAGTTAAATTTGTACATCTTGAAAAAACATCATCTATATTTTTAATATTGTAACTGTTAAAAGAGGAAAAATCTAAATATTTTAAATTTAAACATTGAACAAACATTTTTGCTATATTTGAAATTTGATTTTTAAATTTAATTTTAAGAGTATATTCTCCTTGATTTTGAAATTTATACTTATTACAAAAAGTAATTTTTTTATCATTTAAATATAATTCAGAATTATCTTCAATATCATTTTTGTTTTTTTGAAAAAAAGTAATTTCTTTATTTATTTTTGTTTCATTTATTTCATAAACAGAAATAATTTCATTTTTATAATTTGTAACATAATTTAATAATTCATTAATTGTTAATGAAGAAAAATTTGAATTAGAGAAAATATTAAATTTAATGAATTCATCTTTATATAATGAAGAAGGGATAATTTGATTTAAATTAATATTTTTATTATAATTTCTTAAAATTGAATCATATTTATTTAAATAATCTAAACTAATTTGAATGATGGATCTTCCATAATCTGATAATTCTTTTATTTCTTTAACTTCAAAGGAAGAAAAAGGTAAAAAAAGAACTTTTTTTTCATTAGGATATAAAGAAACATTTTCAATATCGAAATGAGTAAATAAATTTTTATTAATTAAATCATTTTTTTCTAATAAAAATAAAACAGGAATTTTATTGATTTTATTTTTTGATATTTTTTGTTCAGCTATTTCTTTATTTTTAGTGAATGAAATAAATGTTTTAGAAAAAATAATAAAAGAAGGAAAATCTTTGTTTTTATTTTTTAAATAATCTTTCATTAAATTAATTTCATCCTCTTTTAAATAAGTAGAATAATATAAATTTTTATCAGAAGAAGTTAATAAAGAGTTTATTTTAATTCCTTCAAATAATACTCTAATAAAAGGATTAAAAGTATTTGTATTTCCTTCTAATAATTGATAATGTAAATCATTACAAAAATTACTTTCAATAGTTAATATTCTTGAATAAACTTTAGAAAGAATTTCATTTGGTATTTCTTTAACAAGAATAAGTTGAAATAATAAATTATGAATTTGCTCATTCGAATATTTTTCCATTAAAATTTTATGAAACTCACAAAAATCTTCAGAAGAATTTATTTCAATTAAAGTTTTATAATATAAAGGTAAAAATAATTGTTCAATTTTTTCTATTTTTTCTATCATAAATATTCTTTCATTTTCATTATATGATTGACAAACTAATTTTTGATTATTTTCTGTGATTTTGAAAGTATCAATAAAAATTGTCAGTTCTTCAAAATTTTCTAATGGATATCCGGGATTATAAAATTTATTGTTCAAAATGTTTTTAATATTTTCATTATCTTTTATAAATTTATTGTAATCACTAGTTAATAATATTATAATTGGAAGAATAAATATATCATTTATTTGGTTAATAAATTTGAAAATAAAATTTTTATAAACACTTTCACTTAATATAATGAAAGTACTTGAAAATTTTAATTCTTTTATTTTTGTCAATCCATCATCTTCATTTTCAAAATAAAACAATTCATATAAATTCTTATTTTTAAATTCTTCAGGGTTAATCTTATTTTTTTTTTTATTATCTATCCAAATTATAATTGACTTTTCATTAGATACCATATTTTTTATTGATAATACTACTTAAATCAAAAAAATTTATTTATTATGAAATAAATAAATACAAAAAATACAAATTTTTGATAAAACATTAAAAAATATAAAATAATTATTTAATTTTCTTTTTTATTATTATATTTTCTTTTTATTTTCTTTTGTTAAAATTTCTATTTATTTGACATAATTATTTTCAATTTATTATCTCAAGGTTTTTTCATATAAGTTTATTATATTTTTTATTTATATAATATTATATAATATTAATATTTTAATGATATAAAAACTTCAATTTATTGTTTTTTACAAAATAATAACATAAACATTTTATATATTGATTAAATTCTTTTAATCATATTTCTAACAAAATTAAAAACATATATTTACTTAAAACCTTACAAATAAATTCTCATAATATTTAAAAGATATTCATTATGGTATTTATTATTTAAAAATTAACAAAAAACCAAAAAAAAAAAAATTCATCAAAATTATTTACAAAACAAATGAAAAAATTTTTTACCAAAAAAAATGCCAAATTAAAACTTCTTAACAACAAAATTACCTTCATTATATAAATTTTTTTCCTTAATGATACAAACGCTTTTAGGATATATTTTTTTAAAAAAAGATAAATAATTTAAAGGAATTTCAATTTGAAAATTATAATTTGAATTTTGAAAAAAATCTTCTTTACAATCCATTAATCTTAAATCATTAACATTTATTGTACAAAATTTTAAAATAATTTTTTCATTTGAAAATATTTTTTTTCCATTAAATTTTTGATAAAAAGAAATAATATTAAAGTTATTTACAAAATTAATATAAATATTTATATTTTTTGAATTGAATTGATGGAAATAAATAAAATCATATTTTTCTTTAAAACCATTTTCATTAATAAATTCTATAAATTTTTTTTTGTTTATTTTTGAACTTATATTTTCAATAAGAATTAAAGTTCTTTTTTCTTCTCCTAAAATAATGTTTAAAATCTCAATTTTTGAAGATAAATTATTTTTATTCGAATTACTTGTATCTGTTGTTTTTCTTGAAAGAGAATTTGTTAAATTTTTTGAATCTGCTTTTTTAAGAATTTTAAAAGAATTTAAATTTAATTCTTCATCTTTTAAATTAATTGAAACTATATTTTTTCTTACTATTGATTTTATTTTATTTGTTTCTGGAAATATTTTAGGAATTTTTTTATCTAAAGAAATATTTTCTTCTATACTATTTTCATAAAAATTATTTTCCTTTATATTTTCACTTATTAAATCGTTTATTTCGGATTGAAAAGAATTATTTAAAAATTGACTTTCATTCTCAAATAATATATTAGAAAAATTAATTTCTGTTTCCACTTCTTCCATTAACTGATTAAATAAAATAAAATAATATTTAACATTAATAAATAATTAAAATACAGTTAATATTATTATTTATTAAATTTACTTTTATGAAAAAAAAGTCAAAAATTAAAAAATAATTTTTAAAATGGAAACAGTAGATAAATTACTTCCAACAAACGATGGTCACATTAATGAATGTTATGTATTTCATGATCCATTAGAAAAGGTATATGAAGCAATAACAAATATAAATATAATAACAAAATTATTATCTCCAAATATATTAATAATAAAAGTTTTAAGAGATACTAAAATAGATGATGAAGGAAATGAAATATATATTTCTGTTTTAAATAATAATTTTACCTTACAAACAATGAGTACTCAAAAAGTAAAAAATATAATTCAATATAAATTAAGATGTATACATTATCCTTTATGTTATTGTCCTTTTGAAATTTTAACACAAATTTTTTGGGATTCAATTGATAAAATTACTGTTTTACATGTTAAAATTACTATTGATGATTCTCCTCATCAAAATGAATTAATTAATTTTTTTAAACAAAATACAGTGAATTTTAAAAAAATCGAAAAATATTTAAAAAAAACTATTAAAAATTTAGAAGAAAATGAATCTATTTTTATTAATAAAGATATTACTAAAGTTTGGGATTTTTTACAAATTTTAGATAATTTAAAATATTTTTTTCCTATGAATATTGAAATTAATTATGATAATAATGAAATTATTAAAATTATTGATTTAAATTCTAAAAATGAAATGAAATTAACTAAAAAAGAAATATTAGAAAACCCTTTTGGAAAAATGATTATTCAATTAGAAATGTTTGAATCTATTATTCCTGTTCCAAAACAAAGAATCGAAATTTCACTTATTAAAGTAAAAGAAAATTTAACTTTAATTGAATTTAAACATATTATTTTAGAATATATTCCTTATGATGCTTTACAAAGCAATTCAAATGATAAACAAAAAATTTTAAAGAAAGTTAAAAAAATATTAGAGTTATAAATTTAATGATATTATTTGCTTCTTTTTATAAAAATAATCTGAAAATATTAAATATTTGTATATATATATATCATTATTTTTCTGACCATTTATTATAATTTAAAATAGT
>JAEEGI010025985.1_pt1 | contig 11305 bp, 5 predicted proteins | sample 8958751 | NCBI WGS metagenome assembly JAEEGI01 (sample SAMN16246545, study PRJNA631951) | gut metagenome | biome: gut microbiome; feature: rumen; material: KS-attached | host: Bos | place: Iran: Karaj | collected 2018-10 | reverse complement strand
GCATGGAGAAGGTTGGAAAAAGTTGACTTTAGATGACGGCCAAACATTCAAGCAGGTGCCTGACAATGAACAGGTTCAGAATGTGTCGGAATACACCACCATCCACTATGTGAAGAAGGGCGAGTGGTCACCGGTTTTCCTATCAACCATCAATGGAACTTCCGAATCGCGTCACATCAATTACCAACGCTGGTATTATTATGACAAGTACACCGGCATGGAGAAACCGTTGAGTACAGACATGTTTGCCTCGGAATTCTATGCCTATCAGTACAAAAACGGTCTGGTGATGGGAAATAAACTCCACAACGGCAATATCAATATGAAAGGCAACACTCAATATGTGGGTTTATCTTTACTGCTGAATTTCCCGATATCTATGCCAGGAGACGAGATGATTGTAGGTGGAGAGATTTCGCGCTACAGCGATATGAGCTATGCAAATGCTGGAGCCAGCAATGCTCAAGCAGCTGGCGACCTCACTGAGCCATCCCTATCTCTCCGTCATGTCTATAAGATCCGAGATGCCAAGCTGATGGCGAGGGAGCTGACCCGCTTGAAATCAGAAAGCAACACCGATGAGAACTGGTTGGAAGAACACGAAATCCATTTCCCGAGCCGCACAATCGGCGTTTACGCCGACCACGTGCCATTGGATTTGGAGCTCCGCGACTATTGGTTCTATTTAAACGGCGATGCCAGTTGCAACGATGACAATCAACTACAGAACGTCATCAACAACAACTATCTCCTCGTTGAAGTTTATTATCCAGACGGTAAGCCCCTTGGCCTGCGCAACGTAGCGATGGTTAATGCTCCAAACAACAACAGGGGAGTTAATGCCGCCTATCCCAATGTCATTCAGAATACCAGCACACTGCGCCGCCGCCTGGTGAAATTCGAATATCCTACGAGCGGAGAAGTTCCAGGAGATTCCAAAGCCCAGATACTCATAAAGGCGTGGAATCCAAACAAAAATGAAAGTTACAACATCGCACGATTCACCCTGATATTCGACAGAGACAGTGAGACCTTGCCATACATGGACATCATCGGCGATGATGCTCCAAAGAAAGAACGGTGGTCGAAGAACATGCGTGAAATGGTAGGCGGCATAGACCCTGTGGCACATATCTCCTTCGATTTTCCCAAGGGTCAATATTTCCAGCCACCTACAGGCAGTGACAGCAATTTCAAACCTAATCAACGTCCAGGTCAATCCGATTCTGGCTCAGCCCTTCCATTCTCATTCAGCAGCACCAACTATGCTTACAGTTTCTTCAACACAAACCAGCTTTGGTTCAGTGAGTGGGGAGACTATGCCATTGGAAAGGAGACAAAAGACGGCTCATGGAGAACCCTTCCTGTGGCAAAATACACCTTGGACATGATTGACGACGACCTTGAAGCCGGCTTCCTCTTTGTCGATGCATCCGACCTTCCAGGAACCTTGGCCAAGATTCCGTTTGAAGGCGATATGTGTAAGGGAAGCAAGTTGATGTGCACAGGATGGATGGCCAGTCTGACCGACAATGTTCCAGGCAGTGTGATTCTGAAAGTGATCGGCATTGATGAAGGCATCGAGGAAGAGGTCTATGCGTTCTGCCCCGGCGAGATCGGCAGAAGATACCGCCGCTACGGAACAAAAACCCTGCAGACTCCAGCAGCCAACACCGAATACTGCTGGCAGCAGTTCTACTTTAGCTTCGTGGTGACAAAGAAATACGACTCCTACGTGCTCCGCGTGGAAAACAACTGCGAATCCACACAAGGTGGTGACTACTTCCTTGACGACATCTGGGTGTTCGCGGAGGTTCCGACTTTGAGAGGCGACCGCACCAGTCCGCTCTGCGGCGGCAGCCTTCAATTGGTACAGCTTGAGATAGACTACGGCTCGCTGTTGGTTTCCTCTGGCCTGAACAATGTGGAAAATAAAGCAGATAAAGACCCGAACCAACATTGGATGTCGTTCATCTATCTGGACTGGGATAAATTCCTTAATGAATTCCACAACAGCCTGATAGGCGACGAATTCGGCGAAAGCTACAGCAAGGCCGAGCTGGAGGAGAAAATCAGGATCGGCTATTTCGACAACACTGATTATGACGACATCTACAAACAAGCTTTCGCTGCTTCCGTGATGAAGAAAGCAGGGACAGAGGAAGTGGCTGCCGGCCAGTTTGAATGGCACAACTACTATAACGGCTATCCAGAATACAGCTTCAGCGCATTGGCATCCGACGAAACCCGTCATCAGATTTTCAGATACGGTGATGGCGGCAACCGCCGCCTTGTGTTCAACGGTGCCTTGGGTGATGAGATAGAAGGATTGAAATTCTTCAACAACTACGCGTTGCTCACCGACATCAACTCCTTTGGCAACAAGCCAGACATCGCAAACATGTCGATTGATGACCTGGTGGATTTGTTTAACTTACGAAGCACCTGCTCCAGCCGCTCGTATTTCTACTTCACTCCAAAGACCCAGATTCTGGGCACGTTGGTGGCCTCGTCGATTGATGAGATTGAGTTCTGCCGCCACACCACCCGCACCTTTGCGATGGAATTGACCGGCATTGACTACGAGCACGGCGAGGATGTGGCAGTGGAAGAGGTGTATTTCGACTGGTGGTTGGGCGATCCAAGCACGACCCCTATCACTTACGCCACCCTTGAAAACTACGAAATGCAACACACCACCATCAACGGCCAGCAGATTTACCTGAAAGAGGCGCTGCGCAACTTCCGCCTGCTGAACCCGAATGTGACGAACATCAATTCCTCAAGCATTAAGGTGGGTGACAATCCATCCTATCCTGGTCATGAGTTCACAGCCGAGATGTTGCAGTATATCCGCTCTCTGGCAAGTCCTGCCGACGGTTCAAAACCACAGTTGGTGCTCCACACCAAGATTGTGGATATCGAGGTAAGCGACGAGATGATTGAGACTGAGACCTATCTTGACGAGAGCACCGACTACGTGAAATTTGTGGCCATCCCTATCGAGGCGCGCATCGACGAGGCCGCTCATGAGCACACCTACTACTGCCTGGAGCCGCTTCCGTTCAAGATAAAGGTGCTGGGCATTGCCCCAACCGTTCGTGAAGGCTTCAGCGACAAGACCTACCCTATCAACCTCGGCACCTTGAGTGTGCGTATCGCCAAGAGCCAGTTTGAGAAGGTGCGCGACCATGGTGACGGTGTTTACAGTTTGCTGCACGTGCCATTGCGTGGCGTGCATGTGGAGACCGAAGGCGCCATCGGTGTGCGGAAAATCGGCACTCCAGAAGCCGACGTGGTGCTGCTGGCCAACACCACCGACTCCATCATGTACGACTATATCCTTCAAGGCTTGAACAACATGCTTCCTCCTAAGGTGGGAACGATAGACTACCTGAAAGGCCTGACCAAGGAGGACTACACCTACGAGGAGCGCCTGGCCAAGATACACTTCTCGAAAGACTTCCTGGTTCGCGAGGGCTACAGCTACACGCTGCGTATGTACTTCACCGAGCTGTTCGCTGACCCATCCGCCTCCTCGCTGCAATGTGAGGGCACCGTGGATTTGGTAATCAAGATCGTTCCAGACTACGAGGTGTGGACCGGCAGCGCCGAGAACACAGATTGGAGTAATGACGAGAACTGGCGCCGCGCCGACTACGACGAGCTTTATGCCGGCAACGGCATGACGCTGAAGAACACGGCTACGGAGACCAAATACATGACGAACGACGTGAACTATGTGAACGACCGTGACCGCGAGCGCCGTCAAGGCTTCGCCCCACTCTACTGCACAAACATCCTGATGATGACGACAGAGACGGCTCCAGCGCCAATACTCTATGACGACGGTGACGAAGTGGACGGTTCCGGCAACAAGACCGGCTTCCCTGCCTTGCGTGAGACCTCCTCGCCTATGATCCGCTATGACTTCCAGTGTCATGAATGGAACGACGAAATCGCCGCTATGCCGGAGAATTTTGGCAAGGTGGCAGCAGACGGCGACTTGGTGACCGAGCTCTACAACACCAACGTGTGCGGCAAGATTGCGTTCCAGCCAGAGACCGAGTTGGTGAATTCCCACTATTTGAATTATGAGAAGGCGTGGGTGGAATATTCACTGAAGAAGAATCAGTGGCACTTGCTCGGATCCCCTCTGAAAGACATGCTTTCGGGCGAATGGTACGCACCGACTTACAGTGCCCGTCAGGAGACCACCTACTTTGAGGACATTGATTTCGACACCCCACCGACCATCAACGGCACCACCTACCGCTACGACCGATTTGCTCCAGCTGTATATCAGCGCGCATGGGACAAGGCTAAGGCAGTGCTCTACGAGCGTGGTGCAACATGGAGCGCCGCCGACGGTGACCAGGACGACTCTAACACAGGTTCCGCTGGTGAAGGCCACTGGGGCACCGACGACCCAGAGCATCCAGAAAGAGACTACGAATGGTGGGAAGGCGAACAGAATGCCGATTCTTACCTGCAACGCCTGACCTACAAGCCGATGGGCAACAGTAAGGCAAACGTGGCTGTGAGAGGCACCTGGAGCGGTGTATATAACGACCACACGGTTCCTTTCAGCGGCAGTGGCTTCAGCGTGATGCCAATCAACAATCTGAAGGGCGGTCTTGACACACCTAACACCGATACCCCATGGGGCCATAACGACGATTCAGTCCCTACCCTATTCCGTCTGCCGAAAGACGATTACTACTACGACATCTGGGACTGGACGAAGAAGTATCAAGTAAGCGCCCGTGTGCGCGTGTTTGTGGAAGACGGCCGTGAGTGGCCAGCTTCGATAACCGGCAAGACCGCCGAGAACACCGTGTCGCTTCCGAACCGCGGCCGTCTGCGCTCCGACGAGCTGGCTCCATCGACCTCCGCCACCGAATACACCGTGACCTTGAAGAACGAAGGTAAGGGCGGTGTGGGCTTCTTCCTCGTGGCCAACCCATTCATCAGCGGACTTGACATGGAGAAGTTCTTCACAGAGAACGCCACGGTGGTGGAACCTTACTACCTGACATTGACAAACGAGGAAGACGCAGCCCTGCCAGACGCCACGCTCACCGACGACTACGTGACGAAATACAACAGAAGCTGGACATGGACCGACATGGGCTTCCGCGGCATCAAAGACAGCAACAATGAATTCCAAGGCAAGAACATCATCCCTGCCCGCTATGCCTTCTTCGTGAAGTCGCTCAATCCGACTACCAACGAACTGACGCTGAAGTTCACGACAGACATGATGACGACAGGCCGCGAAATTCCAGAGCCATCGCCAGAACCATCCCCAGATCCATCTCCTGCCCCTCGCCGCCATCTGAGCATCTATGCCGAGCGTGACGGCAACTGGAGTGAGGCCCGCGTGGAGGTTGGTGACGACGCAAGCAACCAGTTCAAGGAATCTGAGGATTTGGAGACATTCGTAGTGGATCAGATATCGAGCGACATTCCTGTGGTCTATACGCTGACGGGCCGTCTCGCCACCAGCATCAACCGCCTGCACGACTTCAAGGTGCTGCCAATCGGCATTGAGAGCAACAGCACCGAGCCAGCCATCCTGACGTTTGAGGGCGTGGAGAACTTGGGTGAGGACTTGCAGCTCTACGACGCTTACCTGCAGACGCTCACTCCACTGAAGAGCGGTGTGAAGGTGCGCGTGCCAGGCTCTACCCAGAACCGCTTCTTCATCGTGACGGAAATGACAGAGTCGGCAAAAGCCGAATGTGACATCCAGATTCAGCCTCATGCAGTTGGTGCGAAAGTGATTTCTACTTCTGGCGAGCCGTTGACCCATGTTTGGGTTTACGACATGGGCGGAAGGCTGATCTTCGAGGAAAATCCAGGCTTTGCAGACTACACCATCGAGCTCCAGAAGGGCGTGTATGTGATTAAGGCCACGAATGGCGAAAGTCAGAACACGAAGAAGATAATGGTGAGGTGATAAAGCGACTTAGACTTTAGGCTTTAGGCTTTTTGCCATCCGGGCGATTGGAGCCATGCGGACAGTATTGGCCAATGGCAGAAAGGAAAAAGAAGTTATTTTTGTGAAATATGGAGGAAACGCGTGACACGTCGCGTGAAACTACGGTCCTTGTTGTCGATAAAGGCATCAAGGACCTTTGTTTTTGCCGTGAGGGGAATGACGTCGTAGTCAGCGATTTCCGCTGGAATGAAACAGGTGTGTCCTTCAGAGAGGGTGATTTGGTGTCCCGTTGCACGGATTTTGATGGTGCATTCCCCCCTTACGCACATAGATATGATGAAACTGTCGTACTTGACAAGGTTTCTGTGCATGGGCTGTGAGAGTTCGAGGACACGGACGCTGAAATAAGGGGAGCTGATAACCAGGTTGGCATTGTTGAGGAACTCCGAATAGACGGTCCGGTATTCGTCCATGACCTTGAAATCGAGCGCCTGTGCCGCCAGTTCGGTGTGGAGTTCGCGTGGTTTTCCATCCATGCCCGGCCGGTTGTAGTCGAAGATGCGGTAGGTGACATCCGAAGACTGCTGAACCTCCGCGAGGAGTATGCCTCCACAGATGGCATGGACACGACCAGCCGGCAGATAGAACACATCGCCTGGCTTGACCTGATGCTTGGCCAGCACGTCGATGATGGTGCCGTCCTCCACCCTCCTCTTATATTCCTCCTTGGTGATTTTGCGGTTGAACCCCGCATAGAGGAAGCTGTCGGGCTCGGCATCGATGACATACCACATCTCCGTCTTTCCCATTTTTCCATGCACCCTCTTGGCCATTTCATCGTTGGGGTGAACCTGAACACTGAGGTCTTTCTGGGCATCGATAAACTTGACGAGAAGCGGCATCTGTCCGTGATATTGGCTTGCCACTGCTTTCCCCAGGAAGCGTTCGGGGGCGACGTTGATGACGGATACGAGGTCTTTGCCTTGATATTGTCCGTTGCTGATGATGCTGAGACTTGACGGTACGGCACTGACCTCCCAGCTTTCTCCCACAGGATCATCGTTTTTCTCCATCCCCTTATATGGCCGCAGACGGTGTCCTCCCCACACCACAGTGTGGAGATTCGGCTGGAAAAGAAGCGGATAGAGGTTGGGAGTCATATCGGGCAATATATTAATTGTCAGGTTGATTTAGTTCTGGGTTCCAAATTTAAATTTTCGGACATACATAAAGTAAGTCTCTACAAGCGGTTGGGTATGAACAATGAGCAAGTCCCTTAGTAACGACGCAAGATGCGCCGTCTCCACTCAACGTAAGCAAAACGTCAGGAAGAGGTACGGTACAACATCAGTTCATTTTGTGTTACGCCTCATTTAAGTGCAAAAGTATAAAATTTGGGCACAGTTTCCAAATTTTCGGTTTATATTTTTAGGATAGGGAGAAAAGAAAAAGGCGTAAATATTTGGTTTATTGGCAAAAAAGGCGTAACTTTGCATTCCTGTTTTGCGTGAAGAGCACATGGATGACGGCTGAAGGGCCGAAAACCATGGTTTTTTCTGCGCCACAGCGCTCTGGGACAGAGGCTTGCCGATGCCGGAGCAGATGTGCTGGAATTTGAAAATTAGATTTATCAACATAAAGTCTAACATTATTAATTTTTTCAAAACAATTTATTTATTTTTATGAACACAAAAGACATTAAACCGCTGGAAGGTTTTGACTGGGAAGCGTTTGAGAACGACGGTGCCACTGCAGCCGACAAGGCTGAGGCAGCCAAAGCCTACGAATCCACCCTCAACAAGGTAAACGACAACGACGTTGTAGATGGTGTGGTAGCCGGCATGAACGACCGTGAGGTTGTCGTGAACATCGGCTACAAGAGCGAGGGTATCATCCCACGCAGTGAATTCCGCTACAACCCAGAGTTGAAAGTTGGCGACGAGGTAGAGGTTTACATTGAGAGCCAGGAAGACAAGAAAGGTCAGTTGATCCTGTCTCACAAGAAAGCCCGCCAGGCCCGCTCATGGGAGCGTGTGAACGCCGCATTGGAGAACGACGAAATCGTAAAGGGTTTCGTGAAATGCCGCACGAAGGGTGGTATGATCGTAGATGTATTCGGCACAGAGGCGTTCTTGCCAGGCAGCCAGATCGACGTGAAACCTATCCGCGACTACGATACATTCGTTGGCAAGACGATGGAGTTCAAGATTGTGAAGATCAATCAGGAATACCGCAACGTTGTTGTCAGCCACAAGGCCCTCATCGAGGCCGAGCTTGAGCAGCAGAAGAAAGAAATCATCAGCAAGCTTGAGAAAGGTCAGATTCTCGAGGGTACAGTTAAGAACATCACCTCTTACGGTGTGTTCATCGACTTGGGTGGCGTTGACGGTCTCATCCACATCACCGACCTGTCTTGGGGCCGCGTAAGCGATCCGAAGGAAGTTGTTGAGCTGGATCAGAAGCTGAACGTTGTAATCATCGACTTCGACGACGAGAAGAAGCGCATCGCCCTCGGTTTGAAGCAGCTGACTCCACATCCATGGGATGCCCTGGATCCAAACCTGAAGGTAGGCGACAAGGTGAAGGGCAAGGTAGTGGTAATGGCCGACTACGGTGCATTCATCGAGATTGCTCCAGGTGTGGAAGGTTTGATCCACGTGAGCGAGATGAGCTGGAGCGCACACCTCCACAGTGCTCAGGACTTCATGAAGGTAGGCGACGAGGTAGAGGCAGTAATCCTGACCTTGGACCGCGAGGAGCGCAAGATGTCGCTGGGCGTGAAGCAGCTTAAGGAAGATCCATGGAGCAACATCGAAGAGAAATACCCTGTTGGCTCTCAGCACACCGCCAAGGTTCGCAACTTCACCAACTTCGGTGTGTTCGTTGAGATTGAGGAAGGCGTTGACGGCTTGATCCACATCAGCGACCTCTCTTGGACCAAGAAGATCAAGCACCCTTCAGAGTTCACTCAGATTGGTGCCGACATCGAGGTTCAGGTTTTGGACATCGACAAGAACAACCGTCGTCTGTCGCTCGGTCACAAGCAGCTTGAGGAGAACCCTTGGAACACCTTCGAGACCATCTTCACTCAGGATTCTATCCACACTGGTAAGATTGTAGAGGTTCTGGACAAGGGCGCTGTGATCGCACTGGAGCACGGTGTTGAAGGCTTCGCCACTCCTAAGCACCTCGTTAAGGAAGACGGCACTCAGGCTCAGCTGGGCGAGGAGCTCGACTTCAAGGTGATTGAGTTCAACAAGGACGCTAAGCGCATCATCCTGTCTCACAGCCGCATCTACGAAGATGTTCAGCGTGCAGAGGCTAAGGAGAAGAAGGCTGCTCAGAACGCCGCCAAGAAAGCCCGTCAGCCAAAAGAGCAGGCTCCAGCCATCCAGAACAAGCAGGCCAGCACCACTCTCGGTGACCTCGACGCACTTGCCAACCTGAAGGCTAACATGGAGGCTGAGAAGTAAGACTTAGAACGACAAACGAGGGTTAAGCCCTTCAACGATAACTAAAAGCCGGGGCGGTATGTAACGCCCCGGCTTTATTTATGGCAATTAAGATAAGGCAGCAACACTGTTGCTGGGAATCCCTTTGGGATTACTCCTTGGTGAAGCTAAATCTTCAGCCGTCGCAAACCGAGCTCCTATTCCGCTCGGTGGATGACAGCTTTTGTAATGCGAACTGATGGGAATGGAAGGAAGCATGCAACAAAAAATCAAGATGAGAGATGGAAACATTTGAAGTGACGATATTGGGATGTGGGAGTGCCTTGCCGACGATGCGGCATTTGGGCACAAGCCAGATTGTGAACATCCGGAATAAATATTTCATGGTGGACTGCAGTGAGGGTACGCAACTTCAGCTGCGGAAGAGCAAGGTTCACCTGAACCGAATCAACACCATCTTCATCTCGCATCTTCACGGCGACCACTGTTTTGGCCTGCCCGGCTACATCTCGTCGCTGGGTATGCTGGGACGCACGGCCCCACTCCACATCTATGGACCTGTGGATATCGAACGGGTGTTCCGTCCTCAGCTTGACTATTTCTGCAACGGCTTGGAATTTGAGGTGGTGTTCCACGAGATAGACACGACAAAAGCGGCATTGATTTACGAGGATAAAAGCCTGACGGTGAAGACCATCCCGCTCCGTCACCGCGTGGCATGCTGCGGCTACCTGTTCAAGGAAAAAGAAGGACTGCGCCATTTGATTCCGAGTGCCGTCCAGCGTTATGAGGTTCCACAGAGCCAGTTCAACAACATCAAAAACGGGCTGGATTACATACAAGCCGACGGAACCGTGGTTCCCAACAGCGAGCTCACCACCCCACCGACTCCTGCCCGCTCCTACGCTTTCTGCTCCGACACAGCCTACACCCCTTCGATTGTCCCTCTCATCAAGGACGTGGACCTGCTCTACCATGAAGCCACCTACGGCGACGACTGTCAGGAACTGGCAAAGAAATATTTTCACAGCACCGCACGTGAGGCAGGCCGAATCGCCCTCGACGCCCATGCCGGGAAGTTGGTTATCGGACATTACTCCCAACGCTACACCAACGAGCAAGTGCTGTTGGAGGAGGCACGCACCGTATTCCCCAATACCCTTCTGGCAGAGGAAGGACTGACAATTGAAGTGGGCAGATAACGGAAGTAGGGGGTTAAAATTGTGGGAGAAGTAAAAAAAAATGTTTTTTCCGTCATTTTTTTTACAAAAAATCTTGGTTGTTTGAAATACAAAGCTTATATTTGCAGTTGGAAAGGTGTAGAATGTTCGTTTGAAGAGCTTCCACCTTATAAATATAAAAGCTTTATGCCTATGATGAAAAAGCTACTCATATTGACCTTATGCGCCGGTTTGTTCACCGCTACGACAGAACTGCGCGCTCAAGATATATCCAAGACTGCCATTGAGAATGAGCAGGCTCCTATCACCATATCCGTGAGTGAGTCAACAGTTCACATCAAAAATGCAGACAAGAAAATTGTGTCGATATTCAACCTGACGGGTGTTGAGGTGAAAAGAATCAGCATCGACAGTCCTTCCAAAACCATCGACCTGAGTTTTCTTCCAAAAGGTTGCTACATCATCAAGATTGGCAACGTGGCACGCAAGGTATATCTCCGCTAACATCAGAGGGCAAAGTGCCCAAGACTTCAGAATTCAGAATAACTTGCCTATGATTTCATAGGCAAGTTTTTTTAAGATAGCATCAGAGCAATGTCAAAACCGACAGAGACCGACATCACCGAACGTTTGCTTTCCCCCTCTACCCGACGAAAGGCATTCGAGGACATGGTGAACATGTTCAGCAGCCGTCTGTACTGGCAGATCCGCCGTATGGTGACCTACCA
>JAEEGI010025983.1_pt1 | contig 11305 bp, 9 predicted proteins | sample 8958751 | NCBI WGS metagenome assembly JAEEGI01 (sample SAMN16246545, study PRJNA631951) | gut metagenome | biome: gut microbiome; feature: rumen; material: KS-attached | host: Bos | place: Iran: Karaj | collected 2018-10 | reverse complement strand
TCGAGAATGCCTGTCTGGAAGAACTTTTCCACATCCCTGACTCTCTCTTCGATCCGTTTTCCTTTTTCAAATACGATGACTTTGTAGCCCGCAGAATGCAGTCTGTATGCCGAAAACAGCCCGCTCGGTCCGTAGCCGATGATGATACACGTTTCATCGGTATCGATACGATCGGGTTCCAGCTGTTCCGGAATGTACTTCTGATAGCCTTTTCTGATATATTTTTCTTCGTCTTTCACATCGACAAGAACGCTGTAAACATACAGCGGATCTTTTCGCGCATCCAGCGATTTCTTTCGGATCATATAGGAACGTATCGATGCCTTGAGTTTCTTTTCGATAGCCCTTTTCAGGTCCTCCTGATCACCGCCGATCGGTACTTTGATATCGTTTAGAAGGATCATTGCTGTTCTTTCTCCGCGTTTGGAATATGATAGAACGAATAAGCGTCATTTCTTTGGGTGAAATCGGAATCAAGCATCACAATGAAAGAATGAAGAAACGTCTTTAGTGCGGACGACAGCGATTCGATAGAGATGTCTTTTTCATTAAAAATGGTTTTGATGCCGGTACAGATGCATTTCGCATAGGTTCCGGTAAGAAGATCCCGTTCCTGCTGCTGGCTGTCAAAAAGGTAATGCTGATCGACCAGCGAGCGTATCGTACGGGTGAGCCAGCGGATGATCTTCTCTTCCGTCTTTTCATCCGTCAGCAGTATCATGAATTCATCCGGACGTTTCTGAAAAAGACCGATGAGACGGTCCGAGAAACGGTCCATCAGTTTCGATAGTTCATTGACGTCGGTTTTGATGCTGAAAACGCGGGCTTCCTTCGAAACAGTATCGACCGTCAGTTCTCTCAAGATGTCATCGATCTCGTCTCTTGCGTGGGAAACGATATGTTCCTGTATTTCTTCCTTATTCTTGAAATAACGGTACAGATTTCCTACCGTCATCTCCGCTTTTGCAGCGATCGAACGCATCGAAGCATCCTGATATCCCTTTTCACGCAATTCCTGTCGGGCGGCCTCGATGATCGCCTGACGCTGTTCCTCTTTCAAAAACTGTGCCATACCGATACCTCTGTTTCATTATATCATAATAATAAACATAAGTTTACTGATATAGGAAAGAAAAAGCCATACTTTCGTATGGCTCGAGATCTTATTTTCTTAAACCTAATTTCGAAACAAGTTCTCTGTATCTGTTGACATCTTCATTCCTCAGATATTCCAGCAGACTCTTACGTTTGCTGACCATCTTCAACAGACCTCTGTTGGAATGGAAATCTTTCTTGTGCTGCTGCATGTGGACAGTCAGACGGTTGATCTGGTTCGTCAGCAAGGCAACCTGCACTTCAACAGATCCCGTATCACCCTGGAATTGCTGGAATTCCTTGACGATCGCGGCTTTTTCTTCTTTTGTTAACATGTTTTTCTCCTTTATTCAGATATCGATCGTATCCGTGTCGAAATTCGGAGAATGTTCCGACTCAGAAACGATGCTTTAATATTATTACATAAAACAGTCTAAGCTTCAATACTTATTTGCGACCGCGGCCGCAGCCATGGACGAGCCTGCCGATCTTTCTGGCCAGGCGCCGGTTCAGCTGCCCTTTCAAGAGCCTCCAGCGCCAGTTGCCCAGAGTCCCCGGTACATTGATGGTCGCTTTCTCATCGAGACCGAGATAATCCTGCATCTGGCAGACGAAGAGTCCGGCTACGGAATTCATGCCGGCACGGATAAACGCGTAGTTGCATCCTTCTTTCTTATTGAAACCGTAATAGGATCTCGCATAGTTCAGTTCTTCTTTTTTAGCGTGACGGACCCAGCCGACGATCGGCATATTGTCATGCGTACCGATATAGCAGACTGAATTCGGCACATGATGATGCGGACTGTGGAAACTGCTTCCGTCGGGATTCATGGAAAACTGCAGGACACGCATGCCGGGGAATGCCGAATAATCCAACAGTTCCACGACATCTTCAGTGATATCGCCCAGATCTTCTGCGATGAATTCGATATTTGTAAAATCATTTTTCAGGATATCGGCGAAGTCTTTGGATGGGCCATCGACCCAGCGCCCGTTTTTCGCCGTTTTTGAACCGTAAGGAACCGCCCAGTAGGCCTGGAATCCCCGGAAATGGTCGATGCGGATCACATCGAAATATTGTCCAACGCCTTCCAGACGCCTTCTCCACCAGCCGTAGCCGTCTTTCTTCATATAGTTCCAGTTGTAGAGAGGATTCCCCCACAGCTGTCCGTCATCAGAAAAATAATCAGGTGGTACGCCGGCTACTTCCGTCGGAATCAGGGTCTCCTTGTCCAGCTGAAACTGTTTCGGTTCCGCCCAGACTTCGCAGGAATCCAAAGAAACATAGATCGGCAGATCGCCGATGATCCTGATTCCATGTTCATTCGCATATGTTTTAAGATCCATATACTGTCTGTAGAAAAGAAACTGCAGAAAAGCATAGAAGCGGACATCTTCTTCCAGCAGTTCTGCATAGCGATGCATCGCCTTGCTGCGGCGCAGACGGATCTCTTCGTCCGGCCATTCCAGCCAGGAACGCATGCCGAAATGTTTCTTGATCGCCATGAAGAAACTGTAATCATTCAGCCACTTGTTTTCCTGCAGGAAATCCTGGAATTCTTCCGGATATTTCCGGATGCCTCTTTCATATGCCTTATGCAGGATCTGGTACCTGTTCTCATAGAGATAACCGTAGTCGATGCCGGCAGGGTCGCTAACGACGATTTCCTGCAATTCCGTCCGTTTCAGCAAGCCATCTTTGACCAGCAGATCCAGATCGATGAAATAAGGATTCCCAGCAAACGAAGAAAAAGCCTGATAAGGAGAATCGCCATAGCTGGTATGCCCGATCGGCAGCACCTGCCAGTAGGACTGATTCGCTTCGACCAGGAAATCGATGAATCTGTATGCCTCTTTGCCTAAAGTGCCGATCCCATAGCGGGATGGCAGCGAGAAGATGGGCAAGAGGATTCCTGAACTTCTTTTTGTAGTAATATCTTTAGTTCTATTTTATAATAGATTTATGAAGCTTAGAAGATTATTTGTCATTATCATCGTTTTATTTCTTGCGAGTTCCTGCCAGAAGGCGCATATCGTCCTTACGGATTCTTCGGATACGCTTTTTGTCAGGAAGATCGATCATCTTCCGGATGATTTCATCATGGGCATGGATGCAAGCAGCGTCATTTCGCTGGAAGACAGCGGCGTGACGTTCTACGATTTTGACGGAAACGAAACCGATCTGTTCAAGATCCTTGCGGAAAACGGCATCAACAATATCCGTATCCGGATCTGGAACGATCCCTACGATTCCGAAGGAAACGGCTACGGAGGCGGAAACTGCGATGTCGACAAGGCACTGATCATCGCAAAAAGAGCAAATCTCTATGGAATGAAAGTGATCCTGGATTTCCATTATTCCGACTTCTGGGCGGATCCTTCGAAGCAGATGGCTCCTAAAGCCTGGAAAGGCCTCTCTGTCGAAGAAAAAGCCGAGGCGCTGTATCAGTATACCCTGGACAGTCTGAAGCGTTTCAAGCAGGAAAAAATCGCTGTATCGATGGTTCAGATCGGCAACGAGACCAACGGGGCTCTGTCCGGTGAAAACATCTGGATGAATATCATCTATCATCTGATGGCCAATGCTTCCAAAGCCATCCGCGAAGTCTATCCGAAAGCGCTGATCGCCGTCCATTTCGCAAATCCGGAGAATAAAGACGCTTATCTTGACTACGCATCGAAACTGGCGTACTACGACCTTGATTACGATGTATTTGCTTCTTCCTATTACCCCTACTGGCACGGCTCTTTGGAGAACCTGTCCGATGTCCTGTCGCAGATCGCGGATACATACGATAAGAAAGTCATGGTGATGGAAACATCTTACGCCTATCGCCCGGAAGATAGCGACTTTCATGGCAATACCATTTCCGACGAATCGCTGGTGACCAAGAACTATCCCTATACGATACAGGGACAATGCAATGCGGTCCTTGATGTCATCGATACGATCGCAAACAAGACCAGCAACGGCATCGGGGTGTGCTACTGGGAAGGTGCATGGATCGCCGTAGGAACGGATTCCTACGAGGAAAACAGTCTGTTGTGGGAAGAACATGGTTCCGGATGGGCAAGCAGCTATGCGAAAGAATATGACCCGAAAGACGCAGGCAGATACTACGGCGGGTCCGCGGTCGACAATCAGGCATTCTTCGATGAACACGGGCATGTGCTGGAATCGCTCAAACTGTTCGCGTTATGCAGAAACGGAAACATCCTTCCGGTACGCGCCGACGCGATCGAAGATGTCTATCTGTCGGTCAATCTCGGAGATGAGCTCGTACTTCCGGAACAGATCAATGCGATCATGAATGACAACAGTCATCAGCTTGTCGATGTGGAATGGGATGCCAATGACGTCTCGCAGATCGTAACGGATCAGACCGGTGAATATCTGATCAAAGGAAACTGCGACGGCATGGATGCGTTCTGCCATGTTTCGATAATCAATTTCAATTACCTGCAGAATCCTTCGTTCGAAGAGGACGATCATGGATCCCGCAGTCCCAAGGGCTGGATCATAAACGACTCCGGCAACGCGAACGAACTGTATGTTGAAGATAAAGTGACCGATTCGCTTGACGGTTCGAAGCATTATCATTTCTGGGCAGATAGCAGCCATGCGATCTGTTTCGATCTGGAACAGAAAGTCGATGGGCTCAGATCCGGCAATTATCTCTATCAGATCTCGATCATGGGCGGAGATGCCTCGGATGGCAATATCTATGCCTATGTGAAATCAAATGACGAGATCATCGCAAAAGAAGAGTTGCAGATCACCTCTTACAATGTCTGGGACAGTTCTGCGATCGCTTTCGATCATACAGAAACGGACGCTTTGACAGTCGGCATCCATGTGGAGTGCAACGGCGTTAACAACGGAGCCTGGGGGAAGATCGATCAGGCGATCCTGAATTATATGGGGGAATAAATCATGTTGAAAAAATTACTGATTGTACTGCTGATCCTTTGTTGTTTCTCTTGCAGCGGTACGAAAGAAAAGAAAGCCGATCTTACAGATGACAACTATCGGGTGTTCTATGAGATCTTCGTCGGTTCTTTTTCCGACAGCAACAACGACGGAGTCGGAGATCTCAACGGCATCGTCAACCGTCTGAACTATCTCAATGACGGAGATGTCGAATCGACGCACGCTCTTGGAATCCAGGGGATCTGGCTGACGCCTATTTTCGAATCCCCTTCGTACCACAAGTACGATGTCACGGATTACTATGCGATCGACGATTCTTTCGGTACGATGGACGACCTGAAATATCTGATCGAAAAATGTCATGAACGGAATGTCCTGGTCATTCTCGATCTGGTCATCAATCATACTTCCAGCCAACATGAGTGGTTCAGGAAGTTCACGGAAGCGCATCAGAAAAAAGATACGAGCAGTCCCTACTATGATTATTACGTGTATATTCCTAAGAACGAAAACAGGTCGAACCGGCATTTCTGCGATCTGCTGGGAACGGATGAGAAATATGAGTGCAACTTCTCTTACGACATGCCGGAACTGAATTTCGATAACGAGTACGTACGCAGCGAACTGCTGGATATAGCCCAGTATTATCTTGCTCTGGGCGTGGACGGTTTCCGTTTCGATGCCGCGAAATATCTCTATTACGGGGATAATGATTCATCGATCGGTTTCTGGAAGGAATATACCGATAAATTACGAAAGATCAAAGAAGATGTCTATCTGGTAGCCGAGGTATGGTCCGGAGAAAGCGAGATCGATCAGTATATCGCTGCGATGAACTGTTTCAATTTCGCGATGTCGCAAAGCGAAGGCTTTATCGCGAACGCCGCCAAGGGCGGAGATATCAACACCTATACCAATTATGTGGTGAAATATCAGGATTCTTTGAGCAAGATCAGCAAAGATGCGATGCCGATCTCTTTCATATCCAATCACGACATGGACCGGGCAGCGGGATATCTGAATGTGTTCAATGGCAGAGCCTATATCGGCGCGAATCTGCTTCTGCTCAGCCCAGGTTCGCCTTTTATCTATTACGGGGAAGAAATCGGCATGAAAGGCACCAGAGGCACTTCCAATACCGACGCGAACCGCAGACTGGCGATGCTCTGGGGCGACGGAGATACGGTCAGGGATCCGGAAGGAGCCAATTTCGATGTATCGAAACAAAGCAACGGTACCGTTGCCGATCAGACGCAGGATCCCAACAGCATCCTGAACTATTACAGCAAGCTGATTTCGTTTCGAAACCGCTATCCGCAGATCGCCAGAGGACATTATGAACAGCTCAATCTCAATCGCAAAGATCTGGGCGGTTTCATCATCGAATACAACAACGAAAAGACCTACCTGATCCACAACAATTCCCAGGAGACGATCACCGTCAGCAGCGAACTGTTCAGCCAGCTGATCGATTCGATCGGCATGAACGATGCGAAACTGAACGGAAACGAACTGACTGTCGGTCCTTATACTTCCGTCATCCTGCACTGATACGGAAATCGAGCATAATGAAAAGACGCTACGCGTCTTTTTTTTTTTTTTTTAGATCCTTGTTTTGAAGAACGGAGGGATATCGTCATCATCGTCATTGACGAAGACGGTATCTTTGCCGTGACCATCGTTCTGTATCATGACCGTATTGGTATTATCGAAGATGACATTGTTCGGATTGCCTGCCGCGTACTTCGTGTTCGGAATATCAAAACCAGTGGCAATCACGGTGACGATGATCGATTCACCAAGAGAATCGTTGATCGCGACACCATAGATGATATCGATATCGCTGCCTGCGGCTTCTCTGATGTAATCGACGGCGACTTTCGAATCCTGCAGGGAAATACTCGGTCCGCCGGTGACATTGATGATCGCGGATTTCGCACCTTTGATATCCGCTTCCAGCAAAGGCGAACGGATCGCACGGGCTGAAGCTTCTTTCGCTTTGTTTTCACCCTGCGCCATGCCGATACCGATCAATGCCGTACCCTTTCCGGACATAACGGTACGGATATCCGCGAAATCAAGGTTGATGAACGCAGGAACGGCGATCAGATCGGTGATCGTCTGTACGCCCTGCCTTAAGATGTTGTCGGCTTCTTTGAATGCTTCCTGCATCGGGATCTTGCCGATCACGTTCAGCAGCTGATTATTCGAAACGATGATGAGCGAATCCACGTACTGGCGGATCTGTTCGATACCGACCTTTGCCTGATCCATGCGGCGAGGTCCTTCGAAATCAAAAGGCTTGGTAACGATGCCGACGACCAGGGCATTCATCTCTTTGGCGATTTTCGCAAAAACAGGAGCGGCGCCGGTACCGGTGCCTCCGCCCATGCCGCAGGTGATGAAAACCATATCGGCTTTATCCATCGCTTTCTTGATGTCATCCTGGGATTCCAGGGCAGCCTTCTGCCCTACGACCGGATCGCCTCCGGCACCCAGGCCTTTGGTCAGTTCTCTGCCTAAAACAAGTTTATTTGGACATTTTGAAAGATTCAAAGACTGAATATCGGTGTTGCATACGTAAAAGTCGACACCTTTCACGCCATCATTGACCATACGATTGACCGCATTGCAGCCGGCACCGCCGATACCGAATACCTTGATTCTCGCTACTTGATTATATTCCGGTCTGATCGTCATCTATATACCTCCTTTTTCAATATAATGTTTAAAAAGATTCTTTATTTTCGTCGTGATCGTATCCCCTTCCGAATCAAGCTGCTTCAAATTGATCAGTTCATCATATTTCAGCAGATCGATGCAAGAAACGCTCAGATCATTCATAACCGCTTTTTCCCGATATACGATAAAAGCGCCGTACAATGCCGTCATCGACGCATCTCTGATACCTATTGTATCAGGAAAATACTCGCTGATCTCACAATTGCACATCGTCTGCAGACGTTCCTTGAGACACTTGGTCTGCTGACCTTCGCCGGTCAGGATGATCTTGGCGCCCGCTTCTATGATCGGTTCGCACATTTTCGCAAGTTTATCGCAGAAACTGTTCAAAGGAGCTTCGATCGCTTCATTCAGCTGTCTGTAGGTCAGGACGTTCGTGTTGTTCTGGTCGGTCCAGGCATAGACGGCATCTTCAGGGTATCTGGTATCGAAATCAGCGACATATTTGACCAGACGCAGGATGTCCGCGTATGGCATGTAATAGCGGCGATACAGATTATCCGTCATCAGATTCAAGCCCTCGAAAATGACTTCGGTCGAAGCAAGACGTCCTTTCGCCAGCAACGTCAGATAGGTACACGTTCTGTGGACATCAAGAATGATGATGTTCTTGGAAAGGCTTTCCTCGAACAAAGACGCTTCTTTGGCGATCGCGTAATTGTTCAAGACGATATCAAGCACTTTGACGCCGCATTCCTCGATAGCCGAAACATAGTCATAGCACATATCGCGATCGGCGCATAAAAGATCCACGTCAATGACAGCTTCATCGCTGACCTCATTCTCCGGCATCCGGCGCGATGTGATCCCGTTGACCAGATATTTGGTGACATTGGCATTGACGACGATGACATCGGAGTCGACGGTCGCCTGCAAAGAATTGGTTACCGCTCTGGCGATATCGTTTTTATCCAGCACCTTGTTGTCAAGAACGATCTTGCTCTTTAGAGGAAAACGCTTGAAATTATATGCCGGAACGACCAGGATGGCCTGTTCGATATCGGAACCGATCTTGTTCGAAGACTGGGCGAATGCACGTTTCAGATCCTGAATCATCGCATTCTTATCGGTAATACGAAAATCGCTGATCGCTTTCGTTTCATAGCGATCAGAACGGATGATATTGAAACGGGTATTGAAATATTCCGCCGCCAGGATCCTGATCTCGTTTTCACACAGTTCGACAGCGACATAGATCTGTTTGATCGACTTGCTCATACACAGTAATTTTAGCATAATTGCCGGAAATTGAATAATATATTTGCAATTGCTTTTAATTAATGTTATAGTAATTAGGCATGAAAAATGAGAAAGGGGGCAAGCTGTATGTCTAGAGTCTGTGAAATTACCGGTAAGAAGCCTATGTCTGGTAACAAACGTTCACATTCCCTTCGCGCTACACGCCGTAAATGGAATGTCAATCTTCAAAACGTTACGATGATGGTTGATGGCAAGCCACAGAAGGTTCGCGTTTCTGCCCGCGCCTTAAGAACATTAAAAAACCAAGCCAAGGCAGCATAACTTCCGTATGGAAGTTTTTTTATTCCTGACAGCGTCGCAGCTTGGCGACGTTTTCTTTTATGTTTCCGTTGAAGACGAACGATCCTGCTACCAGGGAATCGACTCCCGTTTTTAAAAGCTCATAGGCATTCTGGTCATTGACGCCTCCATCGACTTCGATGATATAGTTCAATCCGTGTTCTTCCTTGTATCGTTTCAGGAAACGGATGCGGTCATACGCTTCCGGCATGAATTTCTGTCCGCCGAATCCCGGTTCAACCGACATCAGCAGAAAGATGTCGATCTTATCCAGCAATGGCACGATCGCTTCGACCGGAGTCCCCGGTTTGATGGAGATCCCTGCCTTGAGATACATGCCATGGATCTTATCGATCAGTCTGGTACATTTATCGATATCATCGTACGCTTCGTAATGAAACACGATGCTATCGGCTCCCGCTTTGGCGAAGACATCGCTGAAATGATCCGGATCGTCGACCATCAGATGCACATCCATGAACAGTTCCGTATTGCGACGAAACGCTTTCAGGATATCCGGACCGAAGGTCAGATTAGGAACGAAATGTCCGTCCATCACATCAAAATGGATCCATTCGACGCTTTCATTCAGCTGCTTCAGTTCATTCATGAAATCATCATAATGCATAGATAATACCGATGGCGCTATAATCATGGTTCTTCTCCTTGCGGCTCTTCTTGCTGCGCTTCTTCCTGATTCGTGTAGTAATATACCAGTACGACATCGCCATCATCGCGGTTATAGACGGATCCTGCCGGAGGCGTCATACGGTTGACGGTATCGACGGCAGTATCGATGATCTCTTCGCTGTCAAAGAAATCACGGTCTTTTTCGATCATCTGATACTCGATATCGTATTCCTCAAAGTACTTTCGGGCATCTTCAATATCCATTCCCATGAGTCCCAGCGAAAGGATGATACTGGATTCCTGAGAATACTTCAGAGTGATCTCCGGAGGCTGGGAATTGTCGTATTTGTAGCCTGCTTTCAGAGACTGCCCTACGACCGTACCCGGTTCTTCTTTGGAGTCGACAGGCAGGAGCCTGACTTTGAAATTCAGCGCTTCCAGTTCGTTTTTCGCCGTTTCATAGTCTTTTCCGACATAATTATCCAATACGGCATAGATGCCGCTGGATACGGTCAGTTTGATCTTGCTGTTGCGTTCGACTTCTTCATTGGCGGACGGAGAGCTGGAAATGATGCGATCCTTTTCCGTCGAATCCGATAACGTCCATACGATCCGGGAATCATCGACTTCCAGATCGTACTCTGCCAGAAGATCCTTCGCTTCCTGAACGGTCATATTCCTTACATCAGGCACGGCAACAAGTTTATTCTTGGACCCCAATACACCCGTAAACAGCAGGATCAGCAGCAGGACCGAAATGGAGAATACCGAAACAAAGACCAGGAATACCACCGAAAACAACGGATTCCCGTCCTTTTTGCCTCTATTCTTTTGCTGATCGGAATCATTCAAAGCGCTATCTGAGCTGCCCAGACTGATCTTGGGATCGTTGAGATGGCTTTTCTTGAGACATTCGTTCAGATCCTGCAGCATCAGTGCCACATTCCGGTATCTCTGGTTCGGATTCTTGGCGGTCGCCTTGATGATGATATTCTCGACCGATTGCGGGATCTCGCTGTTGATCTTGCGGACCGATGGAATGTTCTCTTTGATGTGTTTTAATGCGACCTGAACCGGGGTCTCTCCTTTGAACGGTACGTCTCCCGTCAGCAGTTCGTAGAAAACGATGCCTAACGCATAGATATCCGCCTGCATCGTAGCCTGCTTGCCTTTGGACAGTTCAGGCGCCAGATAATGAACGGAACCCAGTACGGCGTTCTTATGCGTGATCTGGCTGGAATCGTTGGCGACAGCGATGCCGAAATCGGACAACTTGACCGTTCCGTCGTCTTTGATCAGGACATTCTGCGATTTAACGTCGCGATGGATGACGTTGTTGCGCTGCGCTTCCATCGGCGCGCCTGCCAG
>JAEEGI010025978.1_pt1 | contig 11307 bp, 9 predicted proteins | sample 8958751 | NCBI WGS metagenome assembly JAEEGI01 (sample SAMN16246545, study PRJNA631951) | gut metagenome | biome: gut microbiome; feature: rumen; material: KS-attached | host: Bos | place: Iran: Karaj | collected 2018-10 | reverse complement strand
GCGCTGGACGCTTGCAGCAAAGGCAAAATGGCTTGTTTTTCACCCCGCGCTGACACTCAAAACGGCGCTTCTGCCGACTCTGATATCGTTCATTCCGGTCGTCAATACGATATTCACAGCGTTCCTCTTCCCGGTTTTCGTAGTGCATGCAACGATGAATTTTGCCTGCGCCGAAAGGGGAGACGAGCCTGAAAAAGAGGGGGAATCAGTTGAAGGCTGAGTCGTTCATAGGGTTGCGTTATCTCTGGAATTCGCGCAGGACGCGTTTCCTGAGCGTCATAACTCTGATATGTGTCCTCGGTATCGCTATCGGTGTCGCGGCGCTTATCGCTGTGCAGTCGATAATGGACGGTCTGCAGAACAAGATGCGGGCGACTGTCCTTGGAGCAAAGACTCACGCTTTGGTGACGACTGAAAGCGGAAAGCTGGAGGATTACTCGCCGAAAATGGCGAAACTTGCGGCAGATCCTGAGATCGCGGGCGTTACCCCCGTCATTTCAAGGGATGTCATAATTTCGGTGAGCGACGAACTCAACGGGCTCGTTATCAACGGCATCGATCCGGCGACTGTCGGAAACGCCATGCTTTTCCCGCAGCAGATAACTACCGGTTCAATGAATTGCATCGTAAGTCCTGACAAATGCCCGGAGATAATTGAAAAGCGCAGATCGGTCCAGGAGTTTACCGGAAAAAAAGGTGACATAGAGCCCGAAAACTTTCCGGGAATCGCGATCGGAGCCGAGCTCGCAAAATACTATGGGATAGGCATCGGCGACAAAGTGAAGATCATCTCTCCGACCGGTGAAATGGGCATTGCCGGACCGAAAACGCAGATAAAGACTTTTCAGGTCGCGGCGATATTTTTCAGCTCTCTTTACGAATACGATTTCAACTATGCCTACATCACGCTTGAAAATGCGCAGAACTTCTTTTCTGCCGGTGAAAGCATCGACTATCTCGGGATAAAACTCAAAGATATGAATCGGATAGACGAGGCGGAAAAGGCGATCAAGTCCGATCTTGGAGACGGTATCGTCGTCAAAAACTGGAGAGATATGAACAAGCCTCTTTTTTCGGCGCTCGAAATGGAGAAGATAGTCTGGTTCCTGATCATCGGATTCATCGCGCTCGTCGCATCCTTCAACATCGTTTCGGCGCTCATCATGCTCGTCATGGGCAAAAAAGAGGAGATCGCGATACTTCGCGCCGCAGGATATCCGGCAAAATCGGTAATGAAGATCTTCATGCTTGACGGGCTCATAATCGGCTTTTTCGGCACTCTGCTCGGCGGAATAGCGGGAACGGTCCTCTGCCTCATTTTAAGCGATATGCCGGTAAAAGTGGCGCAGGATGTCTACTACATCGAAAGGATCCCGGTCGATATGTCGCCTCTGACTTTTGTTCTGGCGATAGCGGGATCGCTGGTTTTGACTGTGATTGCGGCGGTCTATCCGGGCAGAAAGGCGGCAAAACTGAGCCCTGCTGAAGCCTTGAGACAGGATTGAGTTTAGTGGCAACAATCAGGACATATTCAACCAAACGTTGATCCGTATTGGTATTAGGAGGAGGTAAGGATGAAAAACATAATATTTTCAATAATTTTTCTTTTTTCTTTCTGCGTTTTCGGCAATGCCGAGCCGATTGACATTTTGTCTTCTCTAAAATCGACGGGCAATCTGGTTGCATTGGAAAAAGCGAATATTGAAATCAAAAAAGAGAGTCTTTTTATAAAAATAAACGGCGTTTCTGCTGATATTGAGGTCAATTACACCTATTTCAACAAAGGAAAAAACGAAATCATTGATTTTGCTTTTCCCATAGATTTTGAAGTCAGTCTTTTCGATGACAGGCAGGATCCGCTGCGTACTGACATAACAGCTTTTTCGATTTCGGTAAATGGTACCGAGGCATATCCTGACCATATTATGGAAAAATTCTATAACTGTAATCCGAACGAGAAATCATGTCACCCGATCATACCTGAATACCTAACCGAAAATTTTATAAAAAGTTGGTATGTAACTAAAATACAGTTTGCACAAAACCGTGAAACAAAAGTTACGGTCAAATACAAGGTTAATGCTTATGCTTATCATAGTCTTTATAGCAGCGACCCGATTCCTGTGTTGGGGGGCCGGATTTTGCAGTACGACTTTTCTCCTGCACAGTATTTCGGAATGGGAAAAGCAGACGAAATAGAAATAGTGATTGATGCTCAGGAAGTTGATTTTATCGGCGGGAAAATCGTTAAAATCTCACCTGCAGTTTTCAATGAAAAAGACAAAATCTACAAATATTCAGGCAAAAACTTTGATTTCGGCAAGAATCCGTCGCTTTTAATTGAATATGACATTACAAATTCCGAAATGTTCGATTATTTCAAGAAAAACCGCAAAGGTTTCAATAATATGTTCGGCTCAAATACACAGGTCAAAGTTTCATCATCACTCAAAGGATACGATGCAAGGAAGCTGTTTGACGGAGATCTTTCAACAGCCTGGTGCTTTAAGAGAAGTGACAAGGAAGAGTTTGTTGAAATCTCACTTGATCCGATGCCGGTAGTCGGATACATATCGGTTATGAACGGTTACCTGAAAAACAAATCTGCATACGATGCCAACGGAAAAGTGACGGAATTTGATGTTACAACAAGATGCGAAAACAAAGACTCGTGTTTGTCGTCATGCAATGAATATGCAAAAATTTTAAAAGAAGAGTCCAAGAAAAATTTTAAACCCGATATTCCTGTGTGGAGTGACAAAATCTATAAAGATCCTATCAAGGAAGTAAACCAGCCGATACTTGATCTTGATCGCGTAGGTGTTCCTTTACCTGTCGGATGCTGGATAAAAATCATAATAAAATCAACTGTAAAAGGCGAAAAATCGGACGATGTCTGCATTTCGGAAATATTTTTGATGTAAAATGAAGTAGAACACTCGGAGACTGGTGATGAAATACTTGATTTTGCTTTTATTTCTGCCGTTTTTTCTTTGTGCTGAAACAACATCAGAACCCGTGTCCATGATGACAAAAGCTGAAATTGAAAAGTGTTCAAAAAACAAAGAAAAAACCAGTTTACGTTTTTTGATAAGAGAAAACGGCAAAACCGGTTTTATTGACGGCTGCGGAAATGTTGTCATTAAACCGATTTACGATTCTGCACTTGAATTCAGCGAAGGTTTGGCGCGAGTCGAAAAAGACGGAAAATACGGTTATATCGATAAGTCAGGCAAGGTTGTGATTGATTTTTATCTCGATTATGCCGGATTTTTTTATAACGGTTTGGCAGCTGCGGAAATTCATGGCGACAACGCAGAAAAATTCTATATCGATAAAGACAATAATCGATATTCCGAAAGAAATTCAGAAAATTCTCTGGAAAAAACTGTAATGTTCAGGCGTGTTTACGATAATCTTGTTCTAAAAGAATCCCGCTCCTGGAATGATCATAATGCGTTTGTTCTCGGCAAAGGCCTGGTAACGATCAAGGCTAGAAAAGGATTTTCATTTTATACCGATTATTCCAGTCAGAAAGTAAGCTCAAACAGTGTTTCCAACGATGAGCTTGTGGAAAACTGCAACGATGTCAGACTATTTGAAAATGACGGAAATATTATTTTTGTTAAAAACGGCAAACAGGTAAAAACATTGAATAATTCCAGTGTTTATATGCTTCCGGTATGCAGAGAGGGTGTAACAAATATTGTTTGGGTAAAGGGAAACAGGGAACAGGTCTGTAATGATTTTTTCGGTTTAGATAAGACTTTTTTCATTTACAATTTGGACGGAATTGAAATTGCCGGATTTGAAGATGAAGATGTTATAAAACATATGGCTTATCTCGACAAGAACATCATTGGGATCGCTTCTTTTGACGATAGAGAGTCTGGAATTTTCGATCTCGATGGTAAGACCTTCGTTTTTAACGAAGATTTGAAGAAACATTTTGTCTTTTCTAAAAATTTTTGCTTCGGCGAACCTTGCAAAGAGGAGAGGAGAGATAAAAAAATGAGCTTTGATTTTAATCAGAGGATTTTTAAAAATCCTTGTCCGGAAATTCAGTTGAAATCCAACGAAAAAAGGGTCAACGAAAAATATGTCCGTGAATATTATGACAAAAGATCCGGTAAATTGATATCGCGAGGCGGTTGGACTAAAACATATAGAAGTTTGAATCAAGGATGTTTTGTTGTTGTTAGAGTGGAAGATAAGATGTATTATCTCAATGAAGATTACAAAGCTTTCTGGAGCGGTGAGATCGAAAGGCACAAGGAAGAAGAAATCGAGTATATAAAGGACGGAATCAAGTCAAAGCTTTAATGGAAACTGTGAGATTTTATAAAATGAGAAACCTGATAATTTTAGCAGTTTTATCGTTTATAGCTCTTTTATGCGTTTACATGGATGAGGCATCACGGGCAAACAAAAAAGTGATGTATGTCCTCAGCCACGACAATGGAAAAGAGTCTCTTTTATTTGATGATTTCAGCGAAGCTCTTCCTCCGGTATTCGACAAAGTTTTCACTATGCAGGAAGGTTTGATGCGTGCCATGAAAAACGGGTATTCTGTGGTTGTTACGGAAAAAGGAAAAATTTTGCCGGGCGAATATCTGCGGATAAACGAGTTCAAGGAAGATCTTTCGTCTGTTAAATCGAAAGACAACAAGTGCGGATTTATTAACAGAAGCGGAAAAATCGTCATCCCCTTTGAGTATGAAGATGCAGGAAACTTTTCCGAAGGCTTTGCCCCCGTCAAAAAAGAGGGAAAATGGGGCTATATTTCCAGATCCGGCGAGGTGAGAATACCTTTTGAATTTGATAAAGCCTCCGAGTTTTCAGAAGAATACGCGGTTGTTTCCCAAAACGGGAAAGCTGGATTTATCGATAAAAACGGCGTTTCGCCGACAGGTTTTGTTTTTGATTCGGCAAAGCCTTTCCGATACGGAATCGCCGTCGTAAAAAATGGTGATGAAAACCAAGTCATAAATAAAAAGTGGGAAACGATTTATGTTTCAAACAGTCATGTTTTTCCATTTCATATTGGAGAAAACGTAATCTCTTTGAAACTTTTTAGTTTTCCTCCGCTTGTGAAAAACGGGAAGATAATATTGCGCGAAAACGATGCGGACAGGGTTTTTACTCCGGTTTCTGGATCACTGATACTATTCAAAAAGAACGATAAATACGGTGCGATAGATACTGAAGGCAACATTGTGGTTCCGGCAAAATTTGACAGCCTCAATGAGGTAACAAAAGACAAAAGCTATGTCAAAATTAGGGAAACAAGAGATAAAAAGGCACCTTCAAACAAAGATGTTTCAGTCTATAATGAAAACGGCAAGTACGGACTTAAGGATCAAGAAGCAATTAAAAAAATCGAATCTGCGGATTTTTACAATGTATGCAGTTTTGTTGACGGTTTTGCACATGTCGAAAAAAACGGACATAGTTTTCTTATTGACAAAACAGGAACACCTGTTCTTAACGGTAAAGATTTGAGAAGAGTTGACTGGAAAGATATTTATGCCTGCGGAAGAAGAGGGGACTTCGGATATTGGTGAGAAAATTTGTTCCTGGTGCTGAATATGGTTACGACTCAACAACTTACGAAAAGTGGTAACAAAAAGGATTTGCCCAGCCGGAGGTAGACCCATGGCTAAAATAATTGAGAAAATCAAAAGACGACCGCTGTTTTTTACATATATTTTTCAGTTCAGAAATGCTTGACCACTATACCATGCAAGTGTGCGGGAAAGTGATTCCGGTTAGAAATTCATTGTGATATTTACGATGACTTCTTTGCTGAGTGTCTGAGCTACCGGGCAGGTGTCAGCCGCTTTTTTGAGCATTTCCTTCTGTTTTTCGGTGTAGTCGTTTTTCGGGAAGGTGAAGGCGATGTCGATCTGGCCGATGCGGCGCGGATTTTGTGCCATAGTCTTCTTGATTTCGTATTTCGTGCCGTCAACGTTGAAGTCGTGAGCCTGAGCGGTGATGCCCATGATCGTCATCATGCACGCAGCCAGTGCTCCGCAGACTGTGTCGGTCGGGGAGAAAGCCTCTCCTTTGCCGTGGTTGTCGGTCGGAGCGTCGGTCATAATGGTGTTGTTCGATTTGAGGTGGGTCATTTCGTTGCGGAGCGAACCTTTGTACTCTCCTTTGATGATTACCGGTGCGGTGTTTTCCATTTTTCTCTCCTTTAAGTTAAACAATAAACGGCGGTATTTTAACGGGCGGCTCTGTTTTGGCAAGAAATCGTAGTTTGAAAAATTTTTTGATTTTTGAGTGTTGACTTTGCGAAAACCGTTCTTATATAAGAGTGCGTTTTGGATGTTGCTTGATTGAAGATCTTAATGATTTCAGGCAGTTGGCTTTTGGAGGAGTTATGACTGAGGAAGAAAAAAGATTCAGCGAAGAATTGAGAGACAATGGCGGAGCGATCGAAATCGACGAAAATCTCGCCGACGGCGGAAGCGATCTTCAGGCACTCGCTGACGAACTTGGCGGTGAAACCGAAAAGGCGAAGAAAAAACACTTCTTCAACAAGTTCGGCGGCAAGGAAAAAGACCATAAGCTCGTGAAAGAACTCGAGGAAAAGGTCGCAAAAGTTGAGGAACAGCTTAAGTTGAAGGACGATAAAATCGCAGAACTTGAAAGCAGTGTAAAATCGCTCGTTGCGGAGAACAGAAACCAGAAAACGAGGATCGAAAACGAATTCCGCTCCAAAATCAAATTCGCTGTCGAGGATTTCTTTAAGGATTTCATAACTGTAAAGGATGATTTCGACAAGGCGATGGAGTTCGCTCCAAAAGGTGAGGAAGCCGAAAAAGATCCTTTCATCCAGGGGATCATACACCTCGGCGCGAAATTCGAGAGCGTATGCGGAAAGCACGGGCTCCAGTGCATCAGCAGCATAGGAGAGAAGTTCGATCCTGCGATCCATCAGGCTATGAGTATGATAAACGTTGACGGAAAAGAGGCGAACGAGATCGTTGCTGAGTATGTAAAGTGCTACAAACTGCACGACAGAGTGATCAGACCGGCGATGGTCGTCGTTGCAAGCGGTATGCCCGCGACAAAACCGGAAGAGCCGAAAGCTGAAGAACAGGTCGAAGCAGAGGAAGATAAAGTCGAAGAGCAGCCGGAAACAAACGCCGAAAATGTTTCTGAAACTGCTGAAAATAATGAAGAAAACGGTAATTGTTAACATTATAATTTGGAGGAAATCATGGGAAAAGTTATCGGTATTGACCTTGGTACGACCAACAGCTGCGTAAGTATCATGGAAGGCGGAGAGCCTAAGGTCATCGCAAATTCGGAAGGTTCAAGGACCACTCCGAGTATCGTAGCATTCACAGACAAAGGCGAGAGACTGGTCGGTCAGCTTGCAAAAAGACAGTCGATCACGAACCCGCAGAGAACTCTTTACTCAATCAAAAGACTTATCGGAAGAAAGTACGAGGCTGCCGAAGTCATGAAGATGAAATCAGTCGTTCCGTTTCAGATCATCAAGGCTGCAAACGGCGATGCGTGGGTAAAGATCGAAGACAAAGAGTACAGCCCGCAGCAGATCTCTGCTATGGTACTCAGCAAAATGAAAGAGACCGCTGAAGAATACCTGGGCGAGAAGGTAACTGATGCAGTCATCACGGTTCCTGCTTACTTCAACGACTCTCAGAGACAGGCAACGAAAGACGCCGGCAAGATCGCAGGACTCAACGTCCTCCGTATCATAAACGAGCCTACTGCTGCAGCGCTTGCCTACGGCGTTGACAACAAAGGAAAGGATATGAAGATCGCGGTTTACGATCTCGGCGGCGGAACATTCGATATCTCTATCCTTGAGCTCGGCGACGGCGTTTTCGAAGTTCTTTCGACGAACGGCGATACATTCCTGGGCGGCGAAGACTTCGACCAGAGGATCATCGAGTTCCTTGTAAACGAGTTCAAGAAAGACCAGGGAATCGACCTTTCGAACGACCCGATGGCGCTTCAGAGACTCAAAGAAGCTGCGGAAAAAGCAAAACACGAGCTTTCTTCGACGATGGAAACAAACATCAACCTTCCGTTCATCACGGCTGACGCAACGGGTCCGAAACACCTCAACATCACGATGTCGAGAGCTAAACTCGAAAGCCTTGTAGAAGACCTTGCGAGAAAGACTCTTGAACCGTGCAGAAAGGTCCTTGCAGACGCGAAACTTACTGTAAACGATATCGATGAAGTCATCATGGTCGGCGGTATGACGCGTATGCCGATAGTCCAGAGACTCGTAAAAGAGTTCTTCCAGAAAGAGCTTCACAAAGGTGTAAACCCTGATGAAGTCGTTGCTATAGGTGCTGCGATCCAGGGCGGCGTTCTGAAAGGCGATGTAAAGGATATCCTCCTTCTCGATGTAACCCCGCTTTCACTCGGAATCGAGACTCTGGGCGGTGTCTTCACGAAACTTATCCCGAGAAACACCACGATCCCGACCAAGAAGACCGAGATCTTCTCGACCGCGGTCGACAACCAGCCTGGCGTTCAGATCAGAGTCTTCCAGGGCGAAAGAACTATTGCCAACGAGAACAAGCTTCTGGGCGAATTCGAACTTAAGGACATTCCGCCGGCTCCGAGAGGTGTTCCGAAAATCGAAGTAAGTTTCGATATCGATGCCAACGGTATTCTTAACGTAAGTGCGAAAGATCTGGGCACGAACAAAGAGAACAAGATCGTCATCAAGGCTGGAAGCGGTCTTAGCGATGAAGAGATCGAGAGAATGGTCAACGAAGCCGAGAAGAACAAAGAGGAAGATGAGAAGAGAAAGAAACTCATCGAGACCAAGAACAACGCGGAACAGCTGATCTACACGACCGAAAAATCGCTCAAAGAATACGGCGACAAAGTTTCGGCTGACGATAAAGCCGCGATCGAAACGAAACTTCAGGAACTTCGTGATGCTGCCGCTACCGATGACGCAACCAGGATCGAAACCGCTATAAACGAGCTCAATCAGGCAGCATACAAACTTGCAGAAGTCATTTACAAATCGGCTTCGGCAAACGGTCAGAATCCGATGGACGGAATGGGCGGCACAGGCGGAACAGGTGATCCGAATCCGGGTGAATATAACCCGAACAAAAACGATGACGATGTCGTCGACGCCGACTTTACCGAAAAGAAATAATACCGGAGGCGCTTTTTTTAAGGCCGGGCTCATGCCCGGCTCTCTTTTTATAACGGGATCTACGGAGTTTTAACGTTATGGCTGGCAAGCAGGATTATTATGAATTGCTCGGTGTGGCAAAGACCGCGGCACCAGAGGAGATCAAGAAAGCATACAAAAAAATGGCGATGAAGTATCATCCCGACAGAAATCCCGGCGATAAAGAGGCAGAGGAAAAGTTCAAAAAGGTGAATGAGGCTTACGAAGTCTTGTCAAACCCCGAAAAACGCCAGATCTACGACCAGTACGGTGAGGACGGGCTTAAAGGCAGTTTCGGTGCGGGAGCTGAGGGAGCTGATTTCTCCGAAATGTTCAAAAACGCAGGTTTCGGCGGCGGCTTCAGCAATCTGGGCGATATTTTCGACAGTATGTTCGGCGGCGGAGGAAGAGGCCGCGCGAGGAACATGCCGCAGCAGGGAACTGATCTGATCACGAAGATAATCGTTACGTTCAAGGAGTCCTATACCGGAACTTCAAAAGAAATCTCGTTCAACCGCTCTTCGTCATGCCAGTTCTGCAACGGAACGGGCGCAGAGTCGGGAAGTTCGCGCAAAGCGTGCCCGACCTGTAAAGGAAGCGGTCAGGTCAGAAGCGGAAACGGCTTCTTCTCGATCTCTCAGACTTGTCCGACATGTCACGGAGAAGGGTCTATTATCGAAAAACCGTGTACTCACTGCCACGGAACAGGATTCCTCAAAGAGACCAAGAAAGTCGAAGTCAAAGTTCCGGCCGGCATTGCCGACGGTATGCAGATCCGCGTTGCCGGAGAGGGAAACTCAGGGCTCAACGGCGGACCGAGAGGCGATGTGTACGTCGAGGTCAGGGTCAAGAGCGATGAACTTTTCCTGCGTGAAGGGAACGATATTTATGTCGAGATCCCGATAACTTACTCGCAGGCGGCACTCGGGGATAAGATCGAAGTCCCGACGATGGACGGAACTGTCGAGATGACTCTGCCGGCGGGAACTCAGCCCAACACGAAAATGCGGCTCAAAGACAAAGGTTTCCCCGATGTCCACGGCCGCGGCAAGGGCGTTCTTTATGTCATTTTCAAACTCGAAGTGCCGAGGAACCTTTCCGACGGACACAAAGAGGCGATCATGAAGCTCAAAGAGTTCGAAAAAGAGATCAAGGAGCGGCCGACTTTGAAGGATTATCTTGAAAAAATCAAAAAATGGTTCGGTAAATAGTTCTCTTTTTCCGGGCTGTCGTGCTTGTAAGGAGCGCAGTCAGGTCTTTGCTTTATTAGAATATCATATAAATTTTCTTTAAAAACTTGCGGATTTCACTGTTTTATGGTAAAGGGCGGCGGCTTTTTTTAACAACTCTCAGGAGGTTTTTCATGTCAGGCCACAATAAGTGGAGCACGATCAAGCACAAAAAAGGTGCTGCAGATGCAAAAAGAGGCAAAATTTTTACGAAACTCATCAAAGAAATCACGATAGCTGCGAAAGGCGGCGGCGGAGACCCTGACGGTAACCCGCGTCTTAAAACCGCCATCCAGTCGGCGAAAGCGGCTAACATGCCTCTCGACAATATCACCCGTGCGATCAAAAAAGGAACCGGTGAACTTGAAGGTTCGAGCTACGAAGAGGCAACATACGAGGGATACGGTCCGGGCGGAGTTGCGGTCATGGTCGACTGCCTTACCGACAACAAGAACAGAACTGTTTCCGAGATCAGAAGGATCTTCACGAAAGCCGGCGGCAATATGGGCAACAACGGCTGCGTAAACTGGATGTTCAGCCAGAAAGGCCAGATCATCATCCCGAAAGAGGGCGTTGACGAGGAAAAACTTATGGAAGACGCTCTTGAAGCCGGTGCTGAAGATGTCATCGACAACGACGAAGTTTGGGAAGTAAGGACAGAGATGGGCGATGTTTATGCCGTTTCCGGCGCGCTCACCGAAAAGGGATACCAGTTCGAAGAAGCGAAGATCGCACGTATCCCGCAGAATTTCGTAAAAGTCGAAGGTAAAGTCGCTGAGCAGGTCCTCAAGCTCATGGAAGCATTCGATGACAGCGACGATGTTCAGGATGTCTATGCGAACTACGCCATAGATTTCAGCCAGCTGCCAGAGGAAGAATAGTCTATCTTGGATA
>JAEEGI010025976.1_pt1 | contig 11308 bp, 8 predicted proteins | sample 8958751 | NCBI WGS metagenome assembly JAEEGI01 (sample SAMN16246545, study PRJNA631951) | gut metagenome | biome: gut microbiome; feature: rumen; material: KS-attached | host: Bos | place: Iran: Karaj | collected 2018-10 | reverse complement strand
GCACTGCTTCAGGAACCAGCCGAAGTCTTCGGATCCTCTCGTGATCTGATCGGCCAGGACCGCGGGCAGACCCAGCGATTTCGCGGCTGTGATCACCTTCTCGGCCTGCGCGGGCGTATTCGTCGTATCGGGGAAGATGTCTTCGTAGGAGAATTCCACGGTCAGACCGTCTTCCGCCGCTCTCTTTTCAGCGAAAGCGATCGCTTCGTCGCGGATCTGATACATATCCTTATCCTGCTCCGCGCGCAGCGTGACCCCGATGCGCCCCTTGGACGCCGCGATGCCGAAGGCGTGTTCGCCCACAGAGATCTCGCAGATCGTAGCCATCACCAGTTTTTCGAAGCGGCTCTGGTCCGCGATGCGCATGATCTCCTTCGCGGTGTCGCAGATCGCGAGGGACGGGTTTTTGCCCATCTCCGGCTGGCTGGCGTGCGCCGGCGAGCCGGTCATGACGATATTCATGCCCATGGACGCGCAGTTCGTGCCTTCCAGGCGGGTCAGCACTGTTCCGTAGTCAGGACCGGTCGTGTTGTGGCAGGAATAAATCTCCTTGATGCCCGTTTCCTTCACGAAGTCGCCGCATTCGCAGGCGCCCTGTCCGGTCTCCTCCGCGTGCTGGAACACGAGATAGACGTCTCTGGCGGGTTTGCGTGCCTCCAGTTCCATGGCGAAGGCGCACAGCGCCGCCACGTGTCCGTCGTGGCCGCATTTATGGCCGCAGCCGGGGATCCGGCTTTTCCACGGAGAATCGATCCCGTCCTCCATGGGAAGCGCGTCGAAATCCGCCCGGAAGCCGATCGCGTACGGGTCTTTGCCCTCCGCGCCCAGATAGCAGGCGTAGAACCACTTGCCTTTGTCGACGAGCTTCAGCCCGGTATTCTCCTTCAGAAAATCCATCAGACGCTGCTTCGTCCAGACTTCCTGATAGGACAGTTCCGGATGCATGTGCAGCTCGTGCCGCAGTTCTGTCGCCTTCGCGAGGATATCTTTGCTCATCATGTGCTTCCCTCTCTTATTCTTTCTTCTCTATCTCGATCCATGCTTTGCCGTCGGGACTGCCGGCAGCGGTGATGCGGATCACGTAGTCGCCTTTGGAGAGATCGAATTCAGTGTCCTCGTCCGGGCCGACCGTGACGCTGACGGCGGTATCTCCCAGGATCACGTCTTCCGTCTGGTCCGCATACTTGAAGACCGTTGCTTCAACGAATTCGATCTGCAGCTCGCCTTCCTCCAAGGCAGACGTTACGGAAACGACCTGGTCCTTTCCGAAAGAGAACGACTCCGTTTCCACATAGGCCCCGTCGTCCGGATCGTCCACCTTGACCGACACCTTGTTCCCCGCCGTCGTGACCACGAACGAAACGCTCGCGCAGCCGGCAAGCAGGGCGATCATGACGGCGATGCAGACCGCAAGTTTAACATGCTTCATTTTCTATTACCTTGTAATGACTACAGCTTCGAGAAATCGCTCGCGGGGTGCTTGCACAGCGGGCAGACGAAGTCTTCGGGCAGTTCTTCGCCCTCGTAAACGTATCCGCAGATGTCGCAGACCCAGCCCTTCTTCTCTTCCTGCGGTCTGGGCTTGACGTTCTTCTGATAGTAAGCGTACGTCATGGTCTCGCCGTTGTTCAGCACGACGGATTCGGTGATGTCGCACAGGAACATCCAGTGGGATCCGAGATCGACGGTGTCGAACACCTTCAGGGAGATGTAGGAGTTCGCGTACTTCGTCAGGAACGCGACGCCGTTGGAGGCGATGTCGTAGTGCTCGTAGTCCGCGAACTTGTCGACGTTTCTGCCGGACTGGAAGCCGAAGTGCTGGAATTCCTGGAACGGGCACTGCTCGGTGAGCGTGCAGACGTTCATGACGCCGGTCTTCAGAACTATTTCCGCCGTATAATTCGCCTTGTTCAGGTTGACCGCGATGCGGCTCGGATTATTGGCGACCTGGGAGACCGTGTTCGCGATCTGGCCGTTCTGCTTGCCGCCGTCCGCCGCCGTGACCACGTACAGGCCGTAGCCGATCTTGTACAGCGCGGTCGGGTCGATCTTCTTCTCTTCTTCCACGACGACCTTCTGATAGCCTTCCGCCAGTTCGTCGGCCAGCGCCATCAGCTGGGCGGTGCTCTCTTCGTTCAGTGCGGACAGGATCGTGACGTTGTTCTTCGTAAACGTGATGTCCTTCAGGCCTTCCAGCTTGCCCTTCATCACCTTCATGGCCGTGGGCGCCCAGGAACCGTTCTCGATAAAGCCGATCGTGCGCTTCTGATAGCCTCTCTCCACCAGCATGCTGATGAACTCGCGCATGTAGGGGAAGATCTCCGCATTATAGGTCGTGGTGGCGAGCACCAGCTTGTCGTAGCGGAACGCGTCCTCGACGCATTCGTACATGTCGTCTCTGGCGAGGTCCGCGATGGCGACCTTGGGAACGCCTCTCTTTTCGAGTTCTTCCGCCAGCATCTCGGCAGCGATCTTCGTGTGACCGTAGACGGACGTATACATGATGGCGACGCCGTCGGATTCAGGCAGATAGCTGCTCCAGGTATCGTACAGGTTGATATAGTAACCGAGGTCCTCGGTCAGCACGGGGCCGTGCAGCGGCGCGATGATCTGAATGTCCAGCGCGGCAGCCTTCTTCAGGACCGCCTGCACCTGGGCGCCGTACTTGCCGACGATGCCGAAATAGTAGCGGCGGGCTTCGCAGGCCCAGCCTTTCGGATCTTCCACGTCGTTGGCGCCGAACTTGCCGAAACCGTCCGCGGAGAACAGGACCTTATCGTAGGAATCGTAAGTCATCATGACTTCCGGCCAGTGCACCATGGGCGCGAAGACGAAGTTCAGTTCGTGCTTGCCGAGGCTGAGCTTGTCGCCGTTCTTGACCTCGAGCTTATTTTTGATCTCCAGCCCCGGGAAGAACTGGCTGATCATCTTGAACGTCTTGGCGTTGCCGACGACGGTCGTATTTGGATACTCCTTCAGGAACGCTGCGATGGAGGCGGAATGGTCCGGCTCCATGTGCTGGACGATCAGGTAATCCGGCGAGGCGCACTTGATGTTCGCTGCGACGTTCGTCAGCCATTCGTCCGTCTTGTGCTGGTCCATGGTATCCATGACCGCCACCTTTTCGTCGCGGATGACGTAGGAGTTGTACGCCATGCCCAGAGGCACGTCGAAATGGCCCTCGAACAGGTCGATGTCGTGGTCGTTGCAGCCGACGTAAGTGATGGTTTCTGTGATCTGCTTATTCATAATGATCCCTTCTTTAAAAACAATGGGTGCTAACTTGCTCTAACCATACAATTATATCATGAAACCCGGAAGCAGAGGAGCACAACGCTATTCTTTCTGAGGATCCAGAAGCAGCGTCTTCAGCGTCTCCATGATAGCCGGGATATCGTAAGGCTTCGCCAGATGGGCATTCATGCCGGCCTCCATCGCGACCTTTCTGTCTTCTTCGAAGGCGTTAGCCGTTACGGCGACGATGGGAATGGCCGCTTTCCGCGGATCCGGCAGCGAACGGATGCGCTTTGCCGCTTCATAGCCGTCCATCTTCGGCATCTGAATATCCATCAGGATGATGTCGTAGTAACCGGCAGGAGCATCCGCCATCTTTTTCACGGCTTCTTCGCCGTTTACCGCGAGCTCGATGGCAAAGCCGGCTTCTTCGAGGATCGCGGAGGCGATCATCTGGTTCATCTGATTGTCTTCCGCAAGGAGGATGCGCTTTCCGGCAAAACCGGGCTGTTCGCCCTTTTCCGCCGTCTCTTCCTCCGGCGCTTCCTGCGATTCCATAAAGGGTTTCGAGAGAACGCTCCGCAATTCGGACATGAACAGAGGCTTGGAACAGAATGCCGTGACCCCGGCTTCTCTGGCCTCCGCTTCGATATCGGTCCAGTCATAGGCCGTAAGAATGATGATGGGCACGCTGTCTCCGGTCACCTTCCGTATTCTGCGCGCCGTTTCTATGCCGTTCAGATCCGGCATCATCCAGTCGATGATGTAGACCATGAACGGGTCCGCCTGTCCGGAGGCCTCCTGTGCCCGGATCACCGCTTCCTTTCCGTAATTGGTCCAATCCGGACGCATGCCGATCTCCCGCAGCATGGAACAGACAGAAAGACAGGTATCCGTATCGTCGTCCGCCACCAAAGCGCGCAGTCCGGCCAGCTGCGGGACAGGTCCGGGGCTCTGGGTATTTCCGCTGATCCTGCAGGGCAGCGCGACGGTGAATTCGCTGCCTTTTCCTTCCTGCGAATGAACGGTAATGGTGCCGCCCATCATATCGACGATATTCTTGGTGATCGCCATACCGAGGCCCGTGCCCTGGATCCCGCTGACCGTGCTGGTCTGCTCCCTGGTAAAAGCCTCGAAGATCGTCTTCTGAAATTCCTCGCTCATACCGATGCCGTTATCCTTTACCTTGAACTCAAAATTAGCGATACCGGCAGAAGCGGAGGGCTTTTCGATCACGCGGAAACTGATCGTTCCGCCGCTGGGCGTAAATTTGATCGCGTTGGAAAGGATGTTCAGCAGGATCTGGTCGAGGCGCAGCTTATCCGTAATGATGTCCTCATGCTGAACGTCCTGGGTATCGATGAACAGCTCCAACTGCTTGGACGCGATATTGGACTGGATGATGGTGCGGAGATCGTGGATCACGTCCGGCAGATGCACGTCGCTCTCTTCGAGCCGCATCTTGCCGCTTTCGATGCGGCTCATGTCCAGGACGTCGTTGATCAGAGACAGCAGGTGCTGGCTGGACACCGAGATCTTGCCCAGGTAATCCGTCACCTGATCCTTATTGTCGATGTGGGAAGCCGCCAAAGCCGTAAATCCGACGATCGCGTTCATCGGCGTGCGGATGTCGTGCGACATGTTGTTCAGAAATTCCGTCTTGGCACGGCTGGCGTATTCCGCGGCAGCAAGCGCATCCGAGAGCTCCCTGCGGGCTGCTTCCTTCTCCCGGATCTCTTTTTTCGTCCGCATCGAATCGCGGACCAGAAGGAAAATGATCAAGCCGGCTATGGCGCAGATCGTGACGACGAAGGCGGCCATATGATCCCCGAGGAAATCGAGCATGCCGTAGGAATACAGTCCGCCGGTATACCGGTACGACAGATTCTGCGCGTAATCGCTTCCGATCACGCTGATGCCGCGGTTCAGCAATTTCAGCAGGCCTTCGTTGCCGATCTCCACGCCGAAGCAGCGATCGTCGCTGCGGTTGTTCTGCCTGAGAGAAAGCCCCTCATAACGCTTGTTCTTCAGCATATCGTTGGCGCGCAGCCCGTTGAGGGTCGTGCATCCGGCTTTGCCCGACAGGACTGCGTCGAGGCAGTCGTCGATGGACGGATACATCGTGATCTCCGCATCAGGGAAATTGGTACGGATATAGTAATACTGCATCCGGTTGTTTTCGTTGACCGCAAAATGAGAGACCGTTTTCTCGCTGAACTCCCCCCTGTAGACCAGTTCGGTCTGCACGGAAACGACGGGGCTCGACTGATAAAGGCCGTTTTCCTCGGAATAATACAGTCCGCCGCCTACGGGAAACGCGACGTCGATCGTTTCCTTTCCCATGTCGGCGATCATGTCGTCATAGCTTCCGTATCCGCTGTAGACAACGCTGACGTTGGAAATGTTGAGAACTTTCAGGATCTCCGGGATGATATCCCGGATCACGCCTGTCGCCTGTCCCTGATCGTCCGTATCGCTGTACGGCAGATAATTCTCCAGATAGCCGACACGGAGCACGTTGTGCGTCCGGATCCACTCCGTCTCCGCGAGAGAAAAAGCCCGGGACATCACGCTGGCGGAATAATACTTTTCACCAAGCGAATTCAGATAGTTCGGCTCTTCCGCAGCGAGGAGCGTCTGCGCGGTATTCAGTTCCGCCAGCAGGTCGGGACGGTTTTTATTGACGCAAAGATAATAGTCCGCCGCGCCGAAGGAGGAAAGCACTTCCGTATGGTTTCTTCCGTACGCGCCGTCGCTTTCCACAGCGATCACATCCGTCTTAAACTCTTCGAAATCCAGGAAAAGCTCCGTGCTGTCCGGATACGGGATGACGTTCGCGGTCACGTGATGGTTTTCCAGATACCGGTTCAAGGTATTGACCATGGCGCTGTCCAGCACGCCGATCTGCTTTCCGTTCAGCGTTGCGGGATCTGCCGTAATGTCCGCATTGTTGTCATGTTTCAGCAGGTAGTAGCGTTCGCTGCCCATAATGGCGTCGGGATAGCCGATCAGCGTTTCCCGGTCCTCCCGCCAGGCCAGTCCTGCCAGCAGGTCGATCTTTCCGTCCAGAAGGCTCTGATACAGTTCTCCGAAACTGCCGTATACGTACTCGTATTTCCAGCCGGTATACTCAGACATCTTCCGGTAATACTCGTAGGCATATCCCGTTTTGACCGCGCCGTCTTCCGCGCCTTCCTGAAACAGCTCGTTTTCATAGTAACCCACGCGGACAAGGTGCGCTGAAGTCTGCGCAAAAGACGCCGTCTGCATGCAGGCAGCCGCGAGAAAGAGCGCGCAGAACACTGCGATGAAACGGCGCAAGATACGTCTTTTTCCATTGGCAACAGTCGATCTCATATTTCCTCCTGACCGTACTGATAATATCTTTCTATTTATTCTTCCCCGAAAACAGAGGAATGTCAATCTTTATGCGGATAACGACGGCGGGGAGAACGCGTCGCCATAAAAATCCGGCGGCCATCTGAGGCCGCCGGATCTTCCATGATTCTTATACTGTTATTCCGCCCGCAGCACGCGCTCTTCCGTGACGATGCAGGGCACGGGGACGTCCCAATCTTCTGCCGGGATCCTCTCCGCGCGCTGGCATTCGAACGCGACGAGCATCACGTCCGCCTTCCTGCATTTGGGCAGATAGCGGTCGTAGTAACCGCCGCCCATGCCGAGGCGCATAAACGTCCCGTCGAAGGAGCTGCAGGGGCTGACCACGAGATCGATGTCCTCAGGTGCGACCACGCTGCCCTGCTCCGGCACCGGTTCCGGGATACCGAACGCGCCCTTCTTCCAGGCGGCGCTGTTCAGATCCATACTGCCCGGGGCGATGGCCAGCATGCCGCGGTCTTCGATGCAAAGCGGATACAGCAGCGTCTTGCGCTCCGCCTCCGGCAGCGCTTCGTTCGCTTCTTCCAAACCGGTCAGCTGCACTTCGCCCTTCACGAACTTGTAGATCATGACCGTTTTCGCGCGCTTCCATTCCGGCGTCTGCAGGATATGCGCGCAAATGGAGCGGGACTTTTCCGCCCGCTCCTGCGGTGTTAAGGCCTCTCTGGCCTTGATTTTTTCTTTTCGCAGCGCTTTCCGCAGCGCCGCTTTCTCCGGAGCCGGCATGGGTCACTCCTTCTTATTCTGCAGACCGCGCAGCAGCGGCAGCAGAACGCCGCCCACCGCGTTGCCCAGCGTGATGACGAGCAGGCGCACGACCGCCTGGCCGCTCCAGGCGCCTGCCATCCAGAAATAGAACATGTCCGCGACGCAGTGCTCGGTGCCGCACAGGATGAACACCATGACGCCGAAAACGAGCGCCAGGTATTTGCCGAATTCGTGCGGGTTGCTCTTGTAGCCTTCCACGCCGATGTAGATGAAGATATTGCACAGGATGCCGAGGAAGAACAGGCTGGCGTAACTGTCGCCCAGTTTCGTCTGGCACAGGCCCATCGCCTTTTCGGAGACGGCGGGCGCTACGCGGGTCATCCAGGCGCAGCCTGCGGTCAGGCCGGTGCCCACCAGGTTGCCCAGCCAGATGACGGGCAGACCGATCTTGTAGGCCGTATCGTTCTGGAACGTGTAGCACACCTTGCCGGTGAACAGATTGAACCCCATGGTGCATACGGTGAACAGGCCGATCGTGAACAGGAACGAACCGATCACCTTGTTGTCCACGGACAGGAACACCAGACCGCCGAGGCCGATGGCGATGCCTGCCAGCACCGCGCCGATAAACGTCTTACCGTAGTTCATTTACAGCGTCCTTTCCGCGGCTTCGATCACGTGCTTGCACAGAACGGCCGTCGTGACCGAACCGACGCCGCCGGGCACAGGGGTGATAGCCGCTACGACAGGCTCCGCTTCCTCGAACTTCACGTCGCCGCACAGCTTGCCCTTCGCTTCGTTCCAGCCGATGCCCACGTCGATGACCGTCTGACCCGCGCTCAGGTACTCCGCGCCGACGCTCTCCATCTGGCCGGACGCCGCGATGACGATGTCCGCCTCCTTTGTGATAGAGGGCACGTCGACCGTACGCGTGTGGCAGATCGTGACCGTCGCGTTCGCGTGCATCAGCATCATGGCGACGGGCCGCCCGATGACGAGGCTGCGGCCGATGACCGCCGCTTTTTTGCCCTTCGGGTCGATGCCGTAGAACTTCAGGATCTCCATGGCTGCCTGCGCCGTGCAGGGCGGAAAACCGACTTTCGCGTTCGCGAACACGCCGGCCAGGGAACCGTCCGTGCAGCCGTCCACGTCCTTCTCCGGCGCCAGCATCTGGCGGGCTTTCTCGCCGTCCAGCTGCTTGGGCAGCGGGCGGAACATCAGGATGCCGTGCACGGCCTTATCGTGATTCAGACCGTCGAGCGCCTCGAAGAACGTTTCGCTGTCCACGTCCGCGGGCAGCACCACATTTCTGACCGCGACGCCGGTCTGTTCGGCGCGCTTCATGGCGCCTCTTTCGTAACTTAAGTCGTCGTCTCTTTCGCCCACGCGGAAGATGGCCAGCGTCGGCGTGACGCCCTTCGCCTGCAGCGCTTCGCTTCTCGCTTTGAGTTCTTCGCTGATGGCCTTCGCCACCGGCATGCCTTTCAATACTTCTGCCATGGTGTCCTCCTATGCTCTGAGCCTTGCGAATACTTCGTCCGCGGTCTCCTGCGCCTTCGGCGCGTATTCTGCCAGCAGGTCTTCCGCTTCCTTTGCCATGCGGTCCGCCTCCTCGTCGCCCTTCAGCGTGCGGGTGTTGACGAACACGTTCAGGGACGCGCATTCCAGCGCCGCTTTCGCCGCGATCGCCGCGCAGCCCGCGTCGGAGATCATCAGTTTGCTGCATTTTTCCAGGATGCGGCTGATCAGGTCGACGGACAGCGCGCAGTAGCGCATCATCTCCAGAGGCGCTTTCGCCGCTTCGATCGTGACCGCCCGCATGGTTTCGGCATAATCCGGATCGTCCTTGGGCATGGAGTAGGCCTTCGACAGGGGTTCGAACGCCGCTGCGTCCTTATCGATCAACTGCAGAAGGCGTTTGCGGTACAGCTCCGCGTCCGTCAGCATCTGCTCGTATTCGGGTTCGAACGGCAGGAACTTCTTCTTGCCGCGGGTAAGGTTGACCGCCATGGCGCCCAGGGACACGCCCAGCGCGCCGATATAGGCAGCGGCGCCGCCTCCGCCGGGGACGGGGGCTTTGGAGAACAGTTCTTTGCTGAAGTCTTCGCAGGTGAGTTTATATAAAGAATCCATGTTTTTCTCCTTTAGTCATCGCAGGGATGATATAAAAAGCGCGGGTGGCGCGAGGGGAGTGCCGGCGCCTCGAGCGTTAGCGAGGGGATGCCGGAGGGTGCCCTGCGACAGGACCCGCGCAATCATTATTTTTTTAGAACAGGCCGGAGATGACGCCGTTTTCGTCCACGTCGATCTTCTCCGCTGCCGGTACCTTCGGCAGACCGGGCATGGTCATGATCTCGCCGGTCAGCGCGACGATGAAGCCAGCGCCTGCGGAGATCTTCAGGTTGCGCACTGTGACGGTGAAGCCCTTCGGGGCGCCCAGCTTGGCCGGGTCATCGGAGAAGGAGTATTGCGTCTTCGCCATGCAGATCGGGCAGCCCGCGAAGCCCAGTTCGGTCAGCTGCTTCGCCTGCTTCTTGGCGTTTTCGGTCAGCATCACGCCGTCCGCATGATAGATGCGTTTGCAGATCGCTTCGAGCTTCTCCTCGATCGTGCCGTCGAGCTCGTAGGAGAAGGAGAAATCGTTGGGCAGTTCGCAGAGTCTGACGACTTCCTGCGCCAGCGCTACGCCGCCTTCGCCGCCCTTTGCCCAGACTTCGGACAGGGCTACGTTGACGCCCAGTTCCTTGCACTTCGCCTCGACCATGTCGAGTTCGGCCTTCGTGTCGGTCGGGAACGCGTTGATCGCGACGACGCAGGGCAGCTTGTAGACCTTCGTGATGTTCTCCACGTGCTGCAGCAGGTTGGGCAGACCCTTTTCGAGGGCTTCCAGGTTCTCGTTGTTCAGTTCGGCCTTGGGCACGCCGCCGTGATACTTCAGCGCGCGTACGGTGGCGACGATGACGACCGCGGAGGGCTTCAGGCCAGCCATGCGGCACTTGATATCGAGGAACTTCTCGGCGCCCAGGTCAGCAGCGAAGCCTGCCTCCGTAACGACGTAATCGCCCAGCTTCAGGGCCATTCTGGTCGCGGTGATGGAGTTGCAGCCGTGCGCGATGTTGGCGAACGGTCCGCCGTGGATGAACGCCGGAGTGCCTTCCAGGGTCTGGACGAGGTTGGGCTTCAGGGCGTCCTTCAGCAGGGCTGCCATCGCGCCTTCCGCCTTCAGATCGTGGGCGGTGACCGGTTCGTTCTTATACGTATAGCCGACGATGATGCGGCCGAGTCTCGCCTTCAGGTCCGTGATGTCGGAAGCCAGGCACAGGACCGCCATGACTTCGGAAGCGACCGTGATATCGAAACCGTCTTCTCTGGGGGTGCCGTTTGCTCTGCCGCCCAGACCGCCGACGATGTTTCTCAGCTGTCTGTCGTTCATGTCGACGGCTCTCTTCCACGTGACCCGTCTGGGATCGATGCCCAGCACGTTGCCCTGCTGGATGTGGTTGTCGAGCATAGCCGCCAGCAGGTTGTTGGCTGCGCCGATGGCGTGGAAGTCGCCGGTGAAGTGCAGATTGATGTCTTCCATGGGAACGACCTGGGCATAACCGCCGCCGGCAGCGCCGCCCTTGACGCCGAACACGGGACCCAGGGAGGGTTCGCGCAGCGCGACGATCGCGTTCTTGCCGATCTTTCTCAGACCGTCGGTCAGGCCAACAGACGTGGTTGTCTTGCCTTCGCCGGCCGGAGTCGGGGTGATAGCGGTGACCAGGATCAGTTTGCCGTCAGGCTGGTCGGCCTTGTCTCTCAGCAGCTGATAGTCTACTTTTGCCTTGTAGTTGCCGTACTGTTCGAGATACTTCTCGTCCACGCCGGCCACTTTCGCGATCTCTGTGATCTTTTTCTTTTCGCATTCCTGTGCGATCTGAATATCGGTTTTATATTCCATGCTGCATCTCCTTTTCGCAAAACA
>JAEEGI010025971.1_pt1 | contig 11310 bp, 6 predicted proteins | sample 8958751 | NCBI WGS metagenome assembly JAEEGI01 (sample SAMN16246545, study PRJNA631951) | gut metagenome | biome: gut microbiome; feature: rumen; material: KS-attached | host: Bos | place: Iran: Karaj | collected 2018-10 | reverse complement strand
CTTGTATGTCTTCAGTAGGCGCTTCACCAGACGTCGCATGTTGGCACGCTCCGACTCTCGGCGATTCCAGTCGATGGTGCGATTCCTGCGCAGCATCTCAGTCAGCTCCTTCGTGAGGTTCACCAACTGCTCATTCGTGTAGAAGTCCTTCACCGCCTGCGGCTTGGTCAGGGCATCATAGAACGCCATTTCCTCGTTCGACAATCCCATGCTGTTGCCTTCCTTCTCCGCTTTCATCATCTCGTCGGCGAGCTTCAGCAGTTCCTGAATCACCTCTTCGTTCGTCAGCAGACCTTTGATGTACTTGTTCAGCGTTTCGGTGAAGAGGTCGCTAAACCTCTCACCCTTCACGATGTTGGTTTTCGACACCATGCAGACACGTTTCTTCAGAAGATTCTCCAGCAGTTTCACGGCGAGGTTCTTCTCCTTCATGCTTTGCACCTCCTTCAGGAAATGCTCGTCGAACAGGGAGAACTCAGCCTTCTTATCGAAGAGGTTCACCACGCCATCCGACTTCACGCTCTGCTCCAGCAGGGCAGCTATGCGCTGGTTGATTTCCCGCTTCGTAATCTTTCCGGGGTTCTGCAGCCTGATGAGCAGCGTTCGCACGGCCTCCATGAAGCTCACCTCAAACCGCTGTTCCTCGTTGAGCAATGAGCGGCAGAGCGTCACACTCTGCTTCAGCAGCGAAGCGTTCTTGATGAAGTCCTTGGCGTTCTGCTCCATGTCTGGCGCCACGAAGAAGTTCACGCCGCCCTTGATGAGCTGTGCACGCTCTGAAGCGGTGCCGTGATGGAAGCGCGAATAGTCGTAGCCGTGCAGCAGTTCGCGGCAAATCTCCAGATACTCCCGGAACTGGTCGAGGGCAGTTTTTCGGATGTCGTTCTCGCCGAAGCGGTCGCGGTCGCGCTTGGTGTAGCGCTTCATGGCCTCCTTCAAGGCAGCGGCAATGCCCACATAGTCCACAATGAGTCCGCCTGCCTTCTCGGGGAACACGCGGTTCACACGGGCGATGGCCTGCATGAGGTTGTGGTCCTTCATGGGCTTGTAGACATACATCGTGGCCAGCGAGGGCACATCGAAGCCCGTGAGCCACATGTCGACGACGATGGCAATCTTCATCGGGTCGTCGTAGTCCTTGAACTTCTTCGCCAGTTCCTTCTTATAGCCTTTTCCTCCAATGAGTTTCGCCCACTCCTCGGGGTCTTGGTTGCCGCCTGTCATCACCACCTTCACCTTCTCCGTCCAGCCGGGTCGGAGTGCGAGGATGCGCTGGTATATCTTCATGGCGATGGGGCGCGAGTAGGCCACTATCATTGCCTTTCCGCCGCAGACATACTGGCGGTTCTCCTCGTAGTGTTTCAGGATGTCGCCGACCAGCGCCTCGATGGTCTGGTCGTTGCCCAGGAGTTCGTCCATGTGCGACATCACCTTCTTGTTTTCCTCGATGTCGGCCTCCTCGGCGCCTTCCTCGCGCAGCTGTTCGTATTCCTCGTCAATCTGCTGCAGCACCTCTTCGTCGAGCTGTAGCTTGATGACGCGGCTTTCGTAGTAGACGGGCATCGTGGCTCCGTCCTCTACGGCCTGCGTCATATCGTAGACGTCGATGTATTCGCCAAACACCTCTTCCGTGTCGCGGTCCTTGTCGGAGATGGGAGTGCCCGTGAAGCCGATGTAGGAGGCCTGCGGCAGCGAGTTGCGAATCTTCCTCGCCGTACCGATGTGCAGATTTCCCTCCACGTCCACCTTTTCCTCCATTCCATACTGTCCGCGATGCGCCTCATCGGTCATCACGATGATGTTCTTACGCTCTGAAAGCGGACCATCGAAGTCGTCGAACTTCTGCATCGTGGTGAAGATGATGCCGCCCGACTGACGGTTCTTCAGCAAGGCCTTCAGGCTCGTTGCGTCATTCTCGGCATTTCGGCTCGTGCTCTGAACGGCATGCTGGCGGAGGAAGACGGCCGTGCGCGAGAACTGTCCGAACAACTGTTCGTCGAGGTCGTTGCGGTCGGTAATCACCACTATCGTGGGGTTCATGGCCTGCACCAGCGGATGATGGGCCAGGAACACCATCGAGAGGCTTTTTCCGCTTCCCTGCGTGTGCCAGAACACGCCAATCTTGCCGTTTCCCTTCACGGCATCTTCGGCTCTCCGGGCGGCTTTCTGCACGGCATAGTATTGGTGATAGCCAGCAAGAATCTTGGAGTAGGTGCCTTCGCTGACGTCGAAGAGCAGATAGTTCTTCAGCAGGTTTAAAAGCACCTCCTGGCTGAAGATGGCCTTGAAGCATGTGTCGTAGTCGGCCACCTCGCCCGTTGCCTGCTTCCATTCCATGTAGCGGTCTTCCTTGGCGGTGATGGTTCCTATCTTCGTCAGCGCCATATCGCTCATCACGTTAAAGGCATTGTAGGTGAACAGCGACGAAATCATCTGCTGGTAGTTGCGCAGCTGCAGATAGGCCTCGCTGGCGTCGGTCTCCTCACGCGAAGGCGACTTCAGCTCGATGACCACCAGCGGCAAGCCGTTCACGAAGACAACGATGTCCGGGCGCTTCGTCTCCACGTCTTGCAACGTGAACTGGTTCACTACCAGAAAGTCGTTCTGCTCGGGATGTTCGAAGTCTATCAGGTCGGCAACAGACGTCTTCACCTGATGCAGCCTGTCGGCATAGCTCACCTCCACGCCGTTCTGCATCAGCTGCGTGAACTTGAAGTTACGCTCGTAGAGCGACGAGCCTTCTATCTGCCGCAGCGCCTTCACCACATCCTCCAATGCCGAAACGGGCAGCGTAGGGTTCAGGCGACGCAACGACTCCAGCAACTGCTCTTCCAGCAACGGGTTGCGATAGTCCCGCTCTAAGTCGGGACCATAATGATAGCTATAGCCCAGTTCCTCGAACAGCTCTATCAGCGCTTGTTCGTAGAAATTCTCGTCAACAGGATTCTTGCTCATTTTTTTCTTTTCTTGATGGTCTTTTTTCGGTTTTCTTCTTTTGGGGGATGCCTGAGGATGGCTTGTCTTCCTAGGCTCCCTTGTAGCCCTGGCTTCACTAGTCTTCACTAGTATCACTAGTCTTCACTAGTCCCACTAGGGCAACTAGGGCAACTCGGCCTACAAGGGTAACTAGCCCCTTCTAGCCTCCGCCAGCGCCTTCTCCAGCTCGGCGATGCGCTTTTTCAGCTCGGCGTTTTCGGTCTCCAGGGCCCGCAGGCGGGCATCCTGCTCCTGGCGGTAGCCGGTGCGGGCCGCATACATGCGCTCCTTGATGCCTCCCTCCTCTATGAATCGCTTCTCCAGGTATTTCAGGTAGCCGTCGAACATCTTGTCGGTGATGTGGCAGAGGCTCAGGGCCATGTTGCAGAACTCTTCGGCTGAGAGCTTCGCGGCAAGCTCCTTGTAGGCGTCCCACGCGTTGTTCTGCCGGCAGAAGTCCACCATCGCGTCGAAGCGCGGATGGGTCTTGTCCCATACGGGCAGGTTGTTTCTTTTCAGATAGTCCTCGTAGTCCTCACGCAATTCTTGGAAACTGGCCCTGCCCACGTTGACGAGGTTCACTTCCATCTGGCTGCTGGTCTGCCCGTCCTCGCAGCCCTCCACGATGTTCTGCTTGCCGCATCGCGCGGCCATGTTCATCTGGTCGACGCGACGGTCGCCATACGGGGGTAGGAAGCGTTTGCAGAACACGTCCGTCAGCAGCACCAGCACTTCCGCCTTCTGATAGACGTGCAGCTCCTTATAGTTCGCCACCTTTCCAAAGATGGTCTTCTTTTCGTTCTCGTTGCTCATAGGACGTTTATTTCATCTACTCTTATTTCTCCTGACATCAGGCGAGGAAGAAGGGTGTCGCGAAGGGAAGCGAGGCGACGGGATTCGTCGCTTGTCTGGTGTATTTTATTATAAATAGGAGATACAATTTCCTCAAAACTGTTCAGTACTGATATAGAAGGCATAATAGCTGGTTCGTTAAAATCCCTCGTTGTTATAGCAGAGAAAACAGCACCGTTTGCTTTCTTAAGTAATTTAGATACTAATGTCTGTGTAAGCAAATACAAATAAAATTTGCCAATTCCTTCTTTTGCCACTAAAGCATAATTAGATTGATTCATAGCCATTGGGAGTCCTGCTAATGCTATTTTCCCTACAGTTCCTCTTGCAGTTATGAACAATGTATCTTTTGGATAAATATGGCTGCTACAATTTTTCAACCCCAATTCAGTAATTCTTTTCTCTGTCTCAAAGCAATAAATACCATTAACATCTTTGGGGCTGAAGAATGGAATTGTTCCGCCTTTCCAATATTCATCAATACTTGTCGATGGTGTTCCACCTGGCATCACATTAATGTTATCAAGAAATGTACCTACCTTCCATCCTTTTGGAATCATTCCCAATTCGCTCTCTACGAACCCGCCATCCTTAAAAGGCTCAAAGTCCACAAACCACGACTTAAACAAAGCCTGTGCCTGCTGCTCCAAATTCTCATTGATTCGCCTATTCACCTCGATTTTGTCATCAAGGGATTTGAGGATGGAAGCGATTTTCTGTTGTTCCGAAATAGAAGGGAGACACATTATTTTATTCTCAAGGACATCAACTTGCGCCCTTTGCCTTCCTGATGAACCAACCATTGATTTTATGGCTGTATTTCTAAAGTCTGGGCAAAGTGTTAGATAATATATGAAAACATTATCACTTATACCATCTCTGCCCCTCATAACAATATACTCGGTAGAACCAAAAGCAGTCTCTCCTTCTTCTAAACACGAAACATACGCCTGCTTTCCATTTTCAAGACAAGGCGTAATTCTCGCCATAATGGTATCCCCATTTTGAAATTTTGCTCCACCTGAATATGGTTCATAAATCCAAGAAAATATATCTCTTGAATGTGGTACGAGTTGATCCATAGCAATCTTTCTCGCTATTGTATTTTTAGGGAGACTAATTTTGGGGTTGAACTCCATAAAATCTCCCAACTTAAATTCTTTCCACTCTCCCATCTCTAAAATCCTCTATTTTCTTTTCTTACTCTCATCATGCGTTCGGAGAATCCGCCTTGTTGCACGAAGTCTTTTCCCAGGCGTTCCAGCTGCTTGAAGAGCAGGTAGTCGGCCTGATAGATCAGGACGATGGCCATGTTGGCAATGGTCTCGGCGGGTCGGGTCTTGCAGAGATTCATGAAGAACTCTGCATCGTTGTGCGTGCGCCCAAGGTCGCGCATCGCATTCCACTCTGCCGACCCTTTCTCCCACTGGCGGTGTCCGCGTGTGCGCAGATAGTCTATATAGTCTTCCAGCAGCTCCTGCAGACTCGCCTTCGCCACATTCACCAGTTTGATTTCCGTCTTTGCCGATGTGGTGGAAGCCGCGCAGCCCTCAATGATGTTCTGCTTGCCCGAGCGTGCCGCTTGCACCATCTGGTCGACGGTGCGGTCGCCCTTCTGCAGATAGGTGTGGCAGAAGTAGTATGTCATCTCGAAGATCACCTCCGTCTTCTGGTAGGACAGCAGCTTGCGATAATTGCCCGGGTGCCGAATGAGCTTTTCTGGCATGATGCTTTGCTTTTTAATTGTTTGACTTTTGTTTGACTTTAATGACTCTAAGGACCTTAAGGACTTTAAGGACCTTAAGGAATTCTGAACCCAATGCGGGCCAACTGCCCACGGATTTCATCCTCCAGGCGATGGCTCTCTTGGAAGAGGTCGCCCAGCTCGGTGGTGAGGCGCTGCATCTTCTCGGGGAACGGCTCGCCATCGTCCTCCTGCTCGGCGATGCCCACATAGCGGCCAGGGGTGAGGATGAAGTCTTGCGCTCTGATTTCGTCGATGGTCTTCACGGCACAGAAGCCCTTCACGTCTTCGAGCGTGCCGCTCTCATAGGCACGGAAGGTGGCGGCAATCTTCTGCACGTCGCACTCCTCGGCAGGCAGGCTCGCCCACGGCTTGTCCTCGCGGCTCACATAGTCGAAGCGCGAGAGGTCGTCGGAGAGTTCGCGATGGGTGCGGTCAATCATCATACCCATCTCGCGGGCATCGATGAACAGCACCTTGCCGGGATTCTTCTTCCTTCGGTTCAGGAACCAGAGGCAGACGGGGATGCTCACGTTGTAGAACAGCTGGTTGGGCATCGCCACAATGCCTTCCACGAGGTCGGCCTCGACGATGTTCTTGCGGATGTCGCCCTCGGTGCCGGTGGTGGAACTCAGCGAACCGTTGGCAAGCACCATTCCGATGCGGCCCGTCGGCGACAGGTGGTGAATCATGTGCTGCATCCAAGCAAAGTTGGCATTGTTGGCTGGCGGCAGGCCGTACTTCCAGCGCACATCGTCGGCCAGACGGGCGGCACCCCATTCCTTCATGTTGAAGGGCGGATTCGCCATCACGAAGTCGAACTTCTTCGTTTTGTGCTTGTCGTCGCCGAAGGAGTCGCCCCAGCTCTCGCCCAGGTCGGCCTCCAAGCCGCGAATGGCGAGGTTCATCTGTGCCATCTTCCATGTGTTGGCGTTGAACTCCTGCCCGTAGATGGTGACATTGCGAAGGTTGCCCTGATGCTGCTGCACAAACTTTGCACTCTGCACGAACATGCCGCCCGAGCCGCAGGCAGGGTCGTAGACGCGGCCAGCAAAGGGCTGCAGCACCTCGACGATGGTGCGCACGAGGCAGCTGGGCGTGTAGAATTCGCCACCCGACTGCTGCGTTTCAGTGGAGAACTTCAGCAGGCAGTATTCATACACACGGCCGAAAAGGTCGATGCCCTCGCCTTGCGCAAACATATTCACGTTGTTGAAAATCTCCACCACCTCGCCAAGACGTATCTTGTCGATCTCCGGACGCGAGTAGTTGCGAGGCAGCACATGCTTCAGGCGTGGGTTTTCCTGCTCAATCTCCTCCAATGCATGGTCGATGACCTGTCCGATTTTCGGGTCGTGGGCATTGTCGGCAATCACCTTCCATCGGGCGTCCTTCGGCACCCAGAACACATGCTCGGCGGTGTATTCGTCGCGGTCTTCCTCGAAGCCCTCGCCTTCGTCGACGAGTTCCTTGTATCGTTTGTCGAAGCAGTCGGAGATGTATTTCAAGAAAATCAGTCCCAGCACCACGTTCTGGTATTCTGATGCCGTCAGGTTGCCACGCAGCTTATTGGCCGATTCCCATATACGGTCTTCCAACGATTTCTCTTTGACTATCTTAGCTTTCTTTGCCATTTTGATTTGTCTTCTATAGGTTTTGGTTTTTCTATTATGCAAAAGTACGGAAAAGCGTGAAAAATACAAAATAAATAACGGATTTTTTCTTGCCGGGTGAATGTAATCGAGGAGAAGGCAGCAAAGCTGCTGGTTTAAGGTTTAAAGTTTAAGGAGGCTCTTTCGACACCAGCCACGACCGATGGAAATGGAGCCAGAAAAAACGGTTTTTGCAATCGATGCCTGATTACCTTGCAAGTAGTCGACTGATTATGTTGGAATTAGGCATCAATCGCGTGGCGATTGATGCCTAATTGGAAGCTGATTGATGCCTGATTAGACCTTAATTGATGCCTGATTGGAAAAACACAAAAAAAGAGCACCAGAAAAACTAGTTTAGTTTTTCTAGATACTCTAGTTTTTCTAGATCTCCTAGATATTCTAGATATTCTAGTTTTTCTAGATACTCTAGTTTTTCTAGATCTCCTAGATATTCTAGATATTCTAGTTTTTCTAGATACTCTAGTTTTTCCGGTGCCTGCTGTTTAGTCCTTATAGGCATCGAGCATTTTCAGGTAATGGGCGCGGAAATCGGACCAGTGGTAGTAGGGTGCGCAGTCGGTCTTCAGCGGAAGGGTGGCCTCATCCTCGTTGAGCAACACCTTGAAGAGGATGTCGGAGTCGCCGAAATGCTTGCGGTAGAAGATGAACTGGATGTTGGCACCCATGGGGAACACGCGATAGTTGATCCATCCGCGTTGCTCGAGTTGTTCCAGGTCGTCAATCTGCTGGTCGTAGCCGTTCAGTCCGAGCAGACAGGTGAGTGGCAGCACCATGGTCTCATGGCCGAAGCGCAGGGTGGCTCCTGGCCGTTCGAGACGGATGCAGCTGTCGGCCTGCTCGATGATCTTGCGCAGGAGGTTACGCTGCGAGTAGGGTTGCCGGGCTCCGTTCTTCGGGTTGAAGCCGTAACCCAGATACCAGCTGGCGTTCTGTCCGAGCCAGTTGTTGTAGAGTTCCTCGCGGGTGAAGATGTCGTAGAGGGTAATCTGCTTGCGCAGTTCGGTGCTCTGCAGGTTCGACGCAAGCTTGAAGAGGTAGTGGCCCAGATTTTTCGACACGTTATGGTTCACGTAGGCGGTATCGTTGAAGAGGCTGTTCACCACGCGTGAGTTGTCGACATGCTTTTTCTGGTAGGCCTTGAGTGCGTCGTCGCCCTCCTTGGAATGCCTTTGGGCTCGCAGTTTCTCGTCGTACAGGTTCATATAATACATGTCGTGCTCGCTGGCATCGTGGGTGATGTGGAGATTGGGATTGCGCAGGAGCAAGGCCTGCAGCTCGTTCTCCATCGAAAGGATGCAGCGGATGACCACGGTGCTCTTGGCATCGACACACACATCGCCGGCGAACACCTCGGGGAAGCGGTCGTACATGCGGGTGGCTATCTGCCAATGTTGCTCGGCACCCAGTTCGGTGAGCTCGCCCAACCGCTTGTATGCCTCATCGTTGATCATCCTTACACGGCGCAGCACATCCCTGCCCAGGGCTGAGAGCTTGCCGGCACTATCGGCGCGCTCGAGAATCTGCAACGGACGCGGATACTCGTTCTCACCGATGAGGTAGCGCGAGCCGTGACGGCCGTAGTGGCTGATATAGAACGGGAGATATCCCTTGGGAGCCTTCGTGAGTTCCTTCTGCGGACCGGGATAGGCAAGGTAGTTGCTGGCAGAGAGATAAGGATTGTGCATGATTTCCTTTTTGGCCTGCTGGCCCCAGATGCCCGTAGCGACAACGCAGAGGAGCATGATGATTGTCAGTTTCTTCATATCTGTAATTTTTTTCTGATTGCAAATCTATAAAAAAGAAATAAGAAAACAAACTTTTTTGAAGATTTTGTCCGCTTAAGGACTAAATCGTGCATTTCGCTCACTTATTGGATAATTTCTTCACGCTCGAAGAAACAAACAAGTTTTTTCTTTCTCGCTTAATCAGAAATTTTGTACCTTTAGATAATGTACTCTCGTTCGGAAATGCAAAAGAAAACAAGCTTTTTTTTTGCATTTCGCTCACTAATTTGTACCTTTGCCAGCGAAAAACAAGAATGTAACATAATAATCTGCTATGATAACGAATCCGCATCAAAAGAAAAGACGCTCCGTGAGCGAGCTGCAAGACTACTTGATGATAGCCCTGGCCATGCTGTTGGGAAGCATCGGATGGGTGGTGTTCCTGCTGCCTAACAACATCACAACAGGCGGACTGCCCGGTATCGCGAGCATTCTCTACTGGGGCCTGAACATCCCGGTACAGGTGAGCTACTTCGCGCTCAACGCCATCCTGCTGGCCATTGCCCTGAAGGTGATGGGCTGGCGGTTCTGCATCAAGACCATCTATGCCGTGGTGCTGTTCACGCTGTTCACCTCTATCTTCGAGCCGATGGCGCGCAACTCGGGCTTCCTGAGCGACCAGCCGTTCATGGCTGCCGTGGTGGGAGCTTGTTTCCTGGGCATGACCTCCGGCCTCGGCCTTTATTCGGGAGGCAGCACGGGCGGCTCTGACCTGATTGCCGCCATGGTGAACAAGTATCACGACATCTCGCTGGGGCGCGTCATCCTCATCTGCGACCTGATTATCATCACCTCGAGCTATGTGGTGCTGCGCAACTGGGAACAGGTGATCTACGGCTATGTGGTGCTCTTCATCTCGGCATTCTGCGTCGACCGCTTCATCAACTCGATGCGCTCATCGGTACAGTTTTTCATCGTCTCGGAGAAATACGAGGAGATAGGCCGCCACATCACAGCCGAGGCTCTGCGCGGATGTACCGTCATCAACGGTCAGGGATTCTACTCCGGCCACGAGATGAAGATACTGTTTGTGCTTGCCCGTCAGAACGAGTCGTCGCGCATCTTCAATATCATCGATATGGTTGACCCTCACGCCTTCGTCTCGCAGAGCGCCGTCATCGGTGTCTACGGTGAGGGATTCGACAAAGTGAAGAAACACTGACCGACTGCGATAGCTGTTTCGTTGAACAAATCGGGGTGTTCGCTGAATAAATTAGGCGAACGCCCCGATTTTCGCTATCTTTGCCGAATCAAAATAGGTAAGATATGAAAAAGGTAAAAGTATTAGTATGGATGACTCTGACGGCATTCACCGCATTGGTGACATCGTGCCTGTCGGACGATCCATTCGAGGAGAATGGTATTTGGGATAACAGTGGTAACATGCCCGGCAATATGGCCGGCGGCAACGGCAGCTCGACAACGACTGGCGAGCTTGCCGCTTTTGAGGTGGCGATAGACAAGACGTCGGCTGAGCCAACGTCAGTTGCCGAGGAGTATTTTCCCGATGAGGAAGACATATTGGAGAACAACGAGTTTACGAATGAGGTGGCCATCGACCTGTCGAACCCCACGGCAAAGACGGAGAACGGTGTGGAGGTGACGGTCAACGGCCATCACATCACCGCCAACCACGGAGAGTCGAAGAAGGTGTGCTACGTGGTGAGCGGCACGACCACCAACGGCTCCTTCACGGTGGTAGGCGAGAAGAAATATGCCGTGCGACTGAATGGGGTGAGCATCACCAACCCCGACTCGGCGGCACTGAACCTGCTGAGTGGCAAACGCGCGTACATCATCCTGACGGACGGCACCACGAACACGCTGACCGACGGCACGGGCGGCAGTCAGAAAGGTGCCCTCTACTGTAAGGGAAAGCTGCTCTTCAACGGCAGCGGGCAACTCAGCGTCACTGGCAACACCAATAACGGCATCCACTCGGCCGACTACATCGTGTTCCGCAAGGGCAACAACGTGTATGTGAAATCGACCGCCAACAACGGTATCAAGGCCAACGACGGCATCTATATCAACGGCGGTGTGCTGAATGTCGAAGTATCGGCGGCAGCCGCCAAGGGCATCAACTGCGAGAGTCATATCATCGTGAATGGCGGACGCACAACGGTGCTCACCACGGGCAACGGTGTCTGGGACACTGAGGACCTGGAGGCCAAGGGTGCGGCAGGCTTCAAGGCCGACTCTACCTTCACCATCAACGCGGGCGAGCTGTGGCTGAAGAGCACCGGTTCCGGCGGCAAGGGTATCAACGCCGACGGAG
>JAEEGI010025967.1_pt1 | contig 11311 bp, 8 predicted proteins | sample 8958751 | NCBI WGS metagenome assembly JAEEGI01 (sample SAMN16246545, study PRJNA631951) | gut metagenome | biome: gut microbiome; feature: rumen; material: KS-attached | host: Bos | place: Iran: Karaj | collected 2018-10 | reverse complement strand
TATCGCTCCGCGGCCTCCGTGAGCGCCCTCGAAGGCGCCGCTGCCTCTCCGTCCTTGCCGGAACGGCGGAAGCCCAGCCATAGCTTCTCCGAGGGCTCCTCCATCAGGAGCCTCAGCTGAAGCACCGCCTCGCTCCTCGTGAGCTCGCTGTCCTTTATGAGGGTTACTCCTATGACGGCGAGCTCCTCCGCCTCCGAGCGGGTGATGAGGGCGTCGCCCTCCCCGTCGGGCGGGATCACGCCCTCGTTCATATCCGCTATGTAGAGCGCCCTTACTCCCGAGAGCCTCGAGCGGCCGACGCTTCCGAGCTGCACGCTGTTCTCCCCCTGGGGGAGCAGTCCTATCTTGATATCCGCCAGCGACCCCTCGACGGTCTCCCGGAACTCATCCGCGGACAGCGCCGCGTCTCCGAGGAGCTCCGCCGCCTGGTCGAGGACCTGCATGAGCGCGTTCCAGCTCTGGGCGGTCTCCTCCGCGGCGTCCTGCATGCCACTCTCGGAGAGCTCCAGGGCTTTGCGGCTCAGCACGTCCGGAAGCCCTATGCTCTCGAGGTAAGAGCAGAGCGCCCCGCACATCCCGCGGCAGTCCGCGGCCTTCGAGAAGCTCTCGAGGAAGGGCGAGAAAAGCCCAGCCGCAGCGCCTCTGAGCGCCTCCATGCCGGAGAAGCGCTCCGGGCTGTAGCGGTCTCTGCCGTACCTGAGCGGAGAGAAGAAGCGCCTGAGCCTCATGTGATAGAGCTTAGAGTAGTTCTCCAGATCGTCCGCAGCGCGCGTGAAGTCCTCCGGGAGCCCTTCCGCTCCGCTCAGAAGCTCAGCCGCGATCCCCGACTTGAGCGCCGTGAGGAAGGCGCCCGGGCCCGGGTCGCCGGCTGCCATGTCGAGCAGGGCTGAGCAGAAGCGCACCGCGGCGTCGTCCGTGACCCTCCTCTTCTCGTCAGCGAATACCGGGATGCCGAAACGCGCCAGGCGCTCCCTGAGCGTGTCCTTGAGACCGTCGTCGTCCGCGGTAAGAACTGCCATCTCGCCGAAGCCCATGCCGCGGCGGTAGTCCTCAAGCATGGAGACCGCGATGGTATCGGCCTGCGTGCTTCCCGTGGCGCAGGAGCAGACTGTAACCTTGAGGGGCGCCGGGGAACTTCCTGCAGAGTCCTTCACCGCGCGCTCCCTGTATCTGACGCGCCTGAGCGAAAGCTCCCTCTTGAGCAGCTCCGCGGTCCTCTCGGGAGCCGCGAAGAGCTCCGCATCCTCAGGGCTTCCGTCTCCCTTCAGGAGGAAGATCCCGAAGCCCGCCGCCCTCCCGGCGAGCGAGGCGAGGAACGACAGCTCGTTCAGCGTGAAGGAATAAAATCCGTAGTAGAGCAGCTCCGATCGAGCGATGTATTCGCTTCCGGCTGCCCTCCCCGCGACGAAGGCGAGCAGGTCCTCAGAGTCGGTGAAGCGCCCTTCCATGCTCTTCTCGTAGTCCGCGGCGATCTTCGCCATGTCCCCGAGCTTGGTGCGCAGCATCCCCTCGGGGAGCTTTTCGGCTATCCCGGGCAGCTCGGCCGCGCTGACGCCGCTCTGCTTCATCTGCACTATGAAGTCCCCAGCCAGATCCAGGAAGCCCGGCTTGTCGCAGATCCTTCCGAAGGCCGCGAGCTCCGGCGCCAGCGCCCTCGCGCCCCGCCTCAGCAGCATGAGCCTTCCCAGCCCGTTGACCGGCGTGACCCCGGGGCCGCCCGTCTCGCGCATTATCTCGTGCTCGAGCTTGTTTCCGGACATTATGTGCAGGTCGAAGAAGCCGTCGCCGCCCAGAGCCTCAAACGCCCTTCGCTCGGCCTCGAGCGTGAACTGCGCCGGCACCACGATTATGACCCGCCTGGCGGCCGAAGCGCCGCTCCTTATATTTTTCAGCCTCGCCGCCGCCTCCCGGAAGAGCTCCTCCTCCAGGGCGCGCTGCGAGCGCGAACAGTACAGATCAGCCATTCCCGATCCTCCCGGGGCGCCGCCCCGGAACCTGCATACAGGACGCGCGCCCGGCCCCGTCTCCCGGGGCGCCGGCCCGCGTCAAAAAATATTTTTCAAAAAACGCAATATTAGTATACCAAAACTGAAGCGCCTGTGCTATAATTCAAAAGTCGCAAGTGCAAAAGACGCTTTGGGCCTTTGGCGCAGTTGGGAGCGCGCCACACTGGCAGTGTGGAGGTCAGGGGTTCGAATCCCCTAAGGTCCACCATTAAAACAGACCGATCCGCCGCAGGGCGGGTCGGTTTTGTTTTATTTCACGTGCTTACTGTTCGCGGCACGGAAAAGGGTTTATCATAAGAGCAGGAAAAGAGCTATGATCCGGAGGATAAGCATGGCTGCAGACTCAAAGACCCCAGCGTGGGACGCCCTGTCATACGCGGAGAAAAACAAGGAGCTTCTGGAGCGGCAGAAGCGGCTTCTGAATACCTTCCTCGAGCGCGGGGTCATCTCGCGGAAGCAGTACGAGAAGAGCCTGCACGATCTGATCGCGAAGATGAAGACCGAGGACTGACGGTCCGGATCCGCGGCGGGCAGACCGGCGCCCGCGGAGACAGTTATAAGCGTTATTTGTTCAGCGAGGGAGCTCATCATGACCACGGTCAAGGAAAAAACTCATCCTGATCTCATGCGTTCTGCTGATGATACTGCTCGCAGGCTGCGTAAAGGCGGAGCAGACAAAAGCGCTCATCGAAGCCGGCGATCCCTATATGACCGAAGCGATCAGCGAGGCTCTTGACGGGATCAGCAAGGGGCACGGCGGACCCTTCGGCTGTGTGATCGTAAAAGACGGGGAGATCATCGGCCGCGGACACAACAGGGTCCTGATCGACCACGATTCCACCGCGCACGGAGAGATCACAGCCATTCGGAACGCGGAGAAGAAGCTGCGCAGCCACGATCTGTCGGGATGCGTCCTGTATACCACGGGCGAACCCTGTCCCATGTGCCTGTACGCGATCCTCTGGGCAAATATCGACACAGTCTACTATGGTTGCACGATCGAGGACAACGCCGATATCGGCTTCCGGGACGAGGTGTTCGATCAGCTGAGCGGCGGCAGAGACGCCCTGTCAGATCTTCTGACATGCATAGACCGCGACGCCTGCCTGAAGCTGTTCGAAGCGTACAGGCAGATGGAGCACAGCGTTTATTGACAATTCCGCGAAAGGAAGCACCCCATGGGACAGACCCACTTTATTATGAGCTATCTGAAAGACCTGAATATGATCAGCGTCCTGCTGAGATTTTTTCTCGCCGTAGTCTTCGGCGGGATCATCGGCTTTGAGCGAGGCCGCCACGGCAGCGCGGCGGGCTTCAGGACACACATCCTGGTATGCGTGGGCGCCGCGATGACCTCGCTGTGCAACCTGTACGCCGCCCAGACTCTCGCTATGCCCGGCGATATCTTCAGACTCTCCGCCCAGGTAATCTCCGGCATCGGCTTCCTCGGCGCGGGCATCATCCTGGTCAGGAACAACAGCACGGTCGCAGGACTGACCACCGCCGCGGGCATGTGGGTCACCGCCACCATAGGCATCGCCCTGGGATACAGCTTCTACGAGGGCGCTCTGGTCGGGACCCTCATCTGCGTGTTCACGACCACGCTGCTGACAAAGCTCGAGCGGAAGACAAAGCAGTCGCTGCACTTTTACGCGGAGATCAGCGGCATCGACAATGTGCAAAGAGTGCTCGAGGAGGTCGAGTCCATCCTCGAGAAGGACCTGGCCCTTGAGATAATCCCCGCGAAGAGCGGCATCAACGGCAATGTAGGGGTCAACGTGACGACGACTCCGAGGCACAGCTTCGAGAGCATCCGGGATTCCCTCCTGAAGATCGGAGGCATCTGCTACGTGGTGAAGGCCTGACGGCTGTCATTTCCTGAGATAATACTCACATGTTTCATAGAATTAGAGCGGGAGGTGTAAGCCTCCCGCTCTAATGTGTTTCATTCTTCTATTTTCGCTTCATTCATGGCCTGACAGACGTCTGACCCGCGGCGCTTCGTCCCGTTTATTCAGCCGGTCCCTGCCCGCACCACTCCTCCGTCACCGCGGCAACGTAGCCGAGCGTGGACATGACTCCGATCTTCAGGACGTCCTCGTCCACGTCGAACTTCGAGTTGTGATGCGCAGCGCCGCAGCCCTTCTCAGGAGCCCTGATGCCGAGATGCGCCAGGACGCCCGGATAGAGCGCCAGATAGCGGCCGAAGGACTCGCTCGCGTACCAGGGCTCGGCCTTCACGACGGAGCCCTCGGGCAGGAGCTCAGAGAGAGCGCGCTCCGCGAGAGCGGAGCAGCGTGCATCGTTTGATACCGGTCCCGCGGCGATCCTGCACCTCTCACCGAACTCGACCCTGCAGTGGTGCATCAGGGCGGTGTGCTCCGCGACCTCGCGCATTATGGCAAGGGCCTTCTCGCCCTCCTTCCTGCTGAAGTATCGCATGGAGCCTCTCACCCTGGCGGTGTCGGGGATGATGTTGGAGGCCTCTCCGCCCTGTATGCTCGTGATCCCAAGGGTGACGGTCTCGTTCGCGTCTATCTGGTTCGCGAAGGCGACGGCGAGGTTGTTCAGGAAGTTCGCGGCGCAGAACACCGGATTGACGGCCTGGTCGGGCCTCGAGCCGTGGCCGCCCTTACCGACGAAGACCAGGTCTACGCCTATGCTGCCCGCCATGCGCGGACCGCCCTGCACGCAGATCTTCCCGCTTTCCAGGTCCGCCCACACGTGGATCGCCCAGAAGCTCTCGATGCCCTTGTTCTCGAGGGCCGGGAGCATCCCGGGCCAGCCCCTGCCGTTCTCCTCTCCGTCCTCAAAGGCGAAGTATATGACGCCATTGAGCTTATCGACGTTCGAAGAGAGTATCTTGGCCGCGCCCAGCAGCATGGCGGTGTGAGCGTCGTGGCCGCAGGCGTGGCAGGTCTTATCCGGAGTGTCCGAGATGACCGCGCGCTTTCCTGCCAGGTTGCATTCGTCCTCGGGCATGGGGAGCGCGTCGAGGTCCGCCCTGAGGCCTATGCGGGGCCCGGGGCGGCCGCTGTCCAGCTCCGCCAGGATGCCGTTCGCGGGCACGGGCTCCCAGGGTATGCCCATGGAGTCGAGCTGAGCCTTCACGAACGCGCTGGTCCTTACGGTCTCTCCGCCGACCTCCGCCCTGCGGTGGAGCTCCCTGCGCATCTCTATGACGTAGCCTTCCGCCTCAGCGGCGGCCTTTTTTATGAATTCATTGGTGAGCATTGGATCGTCCTTTTATGTCTTCTAGCCCTTCATGTTCAGGTCTCTTCTGACCTGTTCGTGGCGGCTCTTCGCCTGCACGGACCACTTCGGGCCCTCATTGTAGAGCTTGTCGAGCTCGGCGAGCGCCGCGGGCACGTCTATGCCCTGCGGGCAGGCGTGAGAGCACTGGCCGCACTGTATGCAGGACGCGGGCTTCTTCTCGTCGGGAAGTCCGTCCAGCCTCATGGACATAGAGGCGTTCATCTCGACCTTGTAGCTGTTGTAGACCTCGAGCAGGTACGGGATGTCGAGCTCCATCGGGCAGCCCGGGCAGCAGTAGCGGCAGCCGGTGCAGGGAACTCCGCGCTTCATATCCTCGGCGATGGCGTAGAGCACCTTGAGCTCCTCCTCTCCGAGCGGGAGGCGGCTCTCGAAGGTCTTCAGGTTGTCGGTGACCTGGTCGAGCGCGTTCATGCCGGAGAGCACCATGCCGATCTCGGGAAGCCCCTGCAGGAAGCGGAACGCGAAGCTCGCGTCGCTCGAGCCGGGCCTGAGCTCCTGGAGCTTCTCGTGGGCGGCTTCGGGCAGCCTCGCGAGCTTGCCGCCGCGGCAGGGCTCCATGACCCATACCTTGAGGCCATGCTTCGTGATGATGTCGTACTTCTCCTTCGCCTTCTGCAGGCTCCAGTCGAGGTAGTTGCACTGTATCTGCACGAACTCGAACATGCCCTCGTGGCGGGTGAGGAAGTCCTCGAGCAGCTCGCAGCCGCCGTGGAAGGAGAAGCCGAAGTGCCTGATCTTGCCCTGCTCCTTCATCCTGAGCATATCGGGTATGATGTGGTACTCGTCGCTCTCGTAGATCTTGACGGACCATTCGGTGACGTTGTGCAGGAGATAGAAGTCGAAGTAGTCGGTCCCGCTCCTCTGAAGCGAGATGTTGAAGAGCGCCTCGTTGTCGACGGGGCCGGGGATGGAGTGCCCGGGGAACTTGTCCGCCAGGAAGTAGCTCTCCCTGGGATAGGGCTTCAGCCCCTCGGCCATGGCGCCCTCGGACTTGCCGTCGAGGTAGGCGTAAGAGGTGTCGAAGTAGTTGACGCCGCCCTCGATGGCGGCCTTGAACATGGCGTTGACCAGCTCCTGGTCGACCTCGCCGGTCTCGGGATCTCTGGCGAAGCGCATGCAGCCGAAGCCCAGGTTTGAGAGCTTCAGCCCCTTGAAGTCCTTGTAGATCATCTTTTCCTCCTGTTTTCCGCTTATTTGTATTTGCCTTTTGACCGAATAGAAAAAGAACCTCCCCGGGCGTAGCGCAGCCGGAGAAGTCCTGTGGAGCTGGAGATCAGACTTGAACTGACGACCTGCTGATTACGAATCAGCTGCTCTACCGACTGAGCTACTCCAGCGTATCGACGCGGGCGAAGATACCCGCGCGCTTGCCTTATTCAGCGGATCCCCCGGCGCTCCGGCAAAACGCCGAAGACCCGCCTGTGATCCTAACTCATATAATATCCAACAGATCGGACGGTTTGTCAATAACGATATCCGCGGGAAATTCGATTTCCGCCTTCTCCGGCGGGAAGCAGAGGCTCCAGCCGACCAGGACGGACTTCACCCCGGCGTTCGCGGCGCACATCAGGTCGAGCTTGCTGTCGCCCACGTACAGGACCTCGTCCGCCTCCATGCCGAGCAGCTCCAGCGCCTTGTACAGGGGCTCCGGCTCGGGCTTGTGCGCGTCGCAGGTCTCCATGGAGACTATGACGTCGAAGAGCTTTGCGGTCTCTTCGAAGCCGTATAGCGCGAGCGGGGCGTTCTTCCAGGTGCGGGAGGTCACTATACCGATCTCATAGCCGCGCGCCTTGAGCTCGCGCAGCAGCTCCTCGACCCCGTCGAACATCCGCACGACGCAGGAGTTCTCGTGCTGATAGCTCCTGTAGTCGTCCACCGCCTGCTTCCAGTCGTCGGTCTCGATGTGCTCGCGGATCGCGGGCTCGAGCGGGACTCCGAAGGTCGATATGATGACGTCCAGAGGAAGCCTCCTGCCCATGTGCTTTTCGCAGGCGTAGTTCCAGGAGTCGATGATGACGGTGTTGGTGTCCATTATGGTCCCGTCGAAATCGAACAGCACCGCCTTGATCTTACTCGGCATCTCGTTCCGCCTTTCTGTTGTCCTTGTCCCGCAGGTATTTGCTGTTGAACAGGCTTATCATTCCCGAATCGTTGAGGTTCTTGATGACTATGATGGTGAACGGCATCACGAGTATGCCGATGGCTCCGAAGAGCTTGACGCCCAGGTACATGGACATGAGCATCAGTACCGGGTTGAGCCCGATGGATCCGCCCACGATCTTCGGCTCGAGTATGTTGCGTATGACCGTGATGACCGCGTAGAGCACGACCAGCTCGAGCGCTGTGGCGAACTCCGAGTTCAGCAGGCTGATCAGCGCCCAGGGGAGCAGTATGGTTCCCGTACCGGCAGCCGGCAGTATGTCGAATATCGCGACTATGACCGCCAGGGTGATGGCGTCGTCGATCTGCATCAGGCTGAAGCCCGTGAAGAGCTCGACGCAGGTGATGCACATGATCACGAGGTAGGAGGTGAGCATCTTTCCCACGCTGACGCGGATGTAGCGCCTCGCGTCGTAGATGATGCGCTGCCCCTTGGGCGTAAACTGGCTTATAGCGAAGTAGCTGATCTCGGGATAATCGAAGCAGAGGAACACCGTCGCGAGTATAGAGAAGAGGATCTGGAGCAGCGTGGCAGGCGCTCCGACTACCATGTTCCTCGCGACCCCTATAGCCCAGCGGGAGATGGACGATACGATCGATGACAGGTTCCTCAGGAGGTCGGAGATCATAGTCTGCGTGATCCCCGCCCTGCCGGCGGCGTTTATGGCGTGCTCGTTGTAGAAGTCGATCGCCCTGCGGACCAGCGGCTCGATGTAGCTGCTGTACAGCTGCGGCAGGTTCCCGAACCAGTCGAGAACGGACCAGGCGATCCTGAGTATTATCAGGGTCAGCACCCCTGCCACGATCACGTAGAACAGTATGAGGATCAGCGCGGCGGCTCCCTTCCGGGGTATGCGCAGCTTCTTCGCAAGGTTGTTGATCGGGCGGTTGAGCATGACCGCGACCAGCCCCGCGAGGAAGAACGGTATGAGCCCGTTCACCACGTACTTGACCGTCACATAGTATATGAGGACTATGAGGGCGAAGTATGCCGTGTTGATTATGAAATTCTTTTTTCTCGTGATCTCGTCCATTTGCGGACCGCGCCTTTCCGGCCTGGGATCAGGCCTTTCTCTGGGCGTTCAGCGAAGCGTTGATGAATGGATCCAGCTCCCCGTCGAGCACTGCCTGGACGTTGGAGATCTCCTCGTTCGTCCTGTGATCCTTGACGAGGGTGTAGGGCTGGAGCACGTACGAGCGTATCTGGTTGCCCCAGCTGATCTGGCCGAAGTTGCCCTTGAGCTCGTCTATGCGCTCCTTGTGCTCCTGCTTGGCGAGCGCGAGCAGCTTGGAGTAGAGCACCCTCATCGCGAACTCCTTGTTCTGGATCTGGGAGCGCTCGTTCTGGCAGCTCACGACTATGTTGGTCGGCAGGTGGGTGATCCTCACCGCCGAGTCGGTCTTGTTTACGTGCTGGCCGCCCGCTCCGGACGACCTGTAGGTATCGATCCTGAGGTCCTCGGGGTCTATCTCGACCTTGATGTCCTCCGGAAGCTCCGGCGTGATGTCCACCGAGGCGAAGGAGGTCTGGCGCTTGGCGTTGGCGTTGAAGGGCGAGATGCGCACGAGCCTGTGGACTCCCCTCTCGGTCTTCAGATAGCCGTAGGCGAACTCGCCCTCGACCACGAGCTCCGCGGCCTTGATGCCGGCCTCGGGGTCCCGCTGCAGGTCGATGAGGCTGAGCTTGTAGCCCTTGGCCTCGCACCAGCGGGTGTACATGCGCAGCAGCATCTCCGTCCAATCCTGGGCGTCGAGGCCTCCGGCCCCGGAATGTATCGATATTATGGCGTTGTTCCTGTCGTACTCGTCGGTGAGCAGGGTGCGGACGCGCATGGCCTCCGCCTTTTCCCTGAAGCTTTCCATGCAGGCCGCGGCCTCGTCGGCGAGCTCGTCGTCGCCCTCCTCGTCCGCCATCTGCACGTACTCGCGCGCGTCGGAGAGCAGGGTCTCGAGCTCCTCGAGCTCTCCGAGCTGCTTCTCCATGCGGCGCTTATCGGTCATGACCTTCTGCGCCCTCTCGAGCTCGTCCCAGAAGCCCGGGATCTGAGACTCGAGGTCTATGTCTTTGATCCTCTCCTTCAGCCCTTCGCTGTCAAAGAGACTCCTTTAGCTTATGGAGCGCTTCCCCTGCCTCAGCGAACTGAGCCTTGACTGCCTCTGTCTTGAGCATCTTATCTGTTCCTTCCGTGACAATTCTTGTATTTCTTGCCGCTGCCGCAGGGGCAGGGGTCGTTTCTTCCGGGGGTCTTGGCGACCCTGATGGGCTGGGGCTTCTCGCCGCCGCGGTTCTCAGAGCCCCTGATCTGCTGGCCGGGGCGGACGGTGTCGGCGCTGGCTGCCTTCCTGCGCTCGGACTCGGCCGCGGAGACCACCTCGTCCTTCTTGGACTGGCCTATGCTCACGACCTCCTTCCTCGCGCTGTCGGTCTGCACCGTGATGGCGAAGCAGTACTTGACCATCTCGTCGCCGATGTTCCTGATCATCATCTCGAACATGTCGCCGCCCTCGTTGGCGTAGGCCTGCGCGGGATCCTGCTGTCCTATGGAGCGGAGGCCGATGCCTGCCTTGAGCTGATCCATGGCGTCGATGTGGTCCATCCACATGCGGTCGACCACCCAGAGCAGGATCATGCGCTCGAGCTCCCTGAGGCGCTCCTCGCCTATCTCCTCCTCCTTCTTCGCGTAGCTGATGATGAAGTCCTTGTATATGAGATCCTCGAGCTTGTCGCGGGTGAGCGAGAGCTTCTCCTCGTCGGTCGGCCTGATCGCGGGGATGGCTCTGTTGACGGCCTTGATGCGCTTGTTCATCTCGTCGAAGTCCCACTCCTCGGGGAACTCCGAGCCGGCGGCGATGTAGTCGGCGATCTCGCCGGCGATGTCCTTCATCATGCCGTCGAGGGTGTCGGTGAGGTCCTCTCCCATGAGCACCCTCTTCCTCTGCGAGTAGATGACGGACCTCTGGCGGTTCATGACGTCGTCGTACTGGAGGACGTACTTTCTGATGCCGTAGTTGCGGCCCTCGACCTGCTTCTGGGCGTTCTCTATGGACTTGCTGAGCATGCCCGCCTCGATCGGGGTGTCCTCGTCGAGCTTGAGGCGCTCCATGAGCCCCTGGATGCGGTCGCCGCCGAAGAGCCTCATGAGGTCGTCGTCGAGCGCTATGAAGAACTGGGACGAGCCGGGGTCTCCCTGGCGTCCCGCGCGGCCGCGCAGCTGGTTGTCGATGCGCCTTGACTCGTGACGCTCGGTTCCTATGATGTGGAGGCCTCCGAGAGCCTTGACCGCGTCCTGCTCATCCTTCGTGGCGTCGTGGCCCCCGAGTATGATGTCGGTGCCTCGGCCGGCCATGTTGGTCGCTATGGTGACGGCGCCGGGCCTTCCGGCCTGGGCTATTATCTCGGCCTCGCGCATGTGGTGCTTGGCGTTCAGCACGTTGTGGGCGACTCCGCGCCTTCCCAGCATCGCCGAGAGCATCTCGGATTTTTCCACGGATATGGTGCCGCCGAGCACGGGCTGTCCGGTCTCGTGCCTCGCCACTATCTCGTTTACGACGGCGGTCCACTTGCCCTTCTGGTTGGAGTAGACGGAGTCCTCCATGTCGTCTCTTATGACCGGCTTGTTGGTCGGTATGACGACGACCTGCATGTTGTAGATCTCCTGGAACTCGCCCTCCTCGGTCTTGGCGGTACCGGTCATTCCGGCGAGCTTTCCGTACATCCTGAAGTAGTTCTGAAGGGTAATGGTGGCGAGGGTCTTGGATTCGGCCCTGACCTCTATGCCCTCCTTGGCCTCGATGGCCTGGTGGAGTCCGTTGGAGTAACGGCGTCCGAACATGAAACGGCCGGTGAACTCGTCGACGATTACAATCTC
>JAEEGI010025960.1_pt1 | contig 11313 bp, 9 predicted proteins | sample 8958751 | NCBI WGS metagenome assembly JAEEGI01 (sample SAMN16246545, study PRJNA631951) | gut metagenome | biome: gut microbiome; feature: rumen; material: KS-attached | host: Bos | place: Iran: Karaj | collected 2018-10 | reverse complement strand
AGGGTGCTGGACGCGGAAACCACCTTCCGCCTCACGGTCAAGGAGCAGCCTGATATCGCAGACATAACGTTTGAAAATTTGACATAAATCCCGACTTGCACACAGCACCTAAACGATAGTATAATGAAGTCACTTCGGCAGGAGGTGACATGCATGAAAAACAGGAGCAGATCACGCAAAAGAACACCATGGGACGAGCACAACGATTTAACCGCTACACAGGAGTATTTGCAAATGCATTATGTTGCACGTTATGAAGAACGGCACCCAAGATTAGCTGATGCCGGTGAAGCAGACATGATAAATTCATATATTCCGGCAAAATGTCCGTATTGCAGTTCCGATGATTTTGTGTGCAAAGGTTTTGATTCTATCGGGATAAGAAGATACAAGTGTAGATGTGGTAAGTATTTCAAGCCAACAACAGGAACGATCTTTGATTCAAGAAAGATTCCGATTAGTGAATGGATTGAGTACTGCTTAAACATATTTCGGTATGTCAGCTTGAATGCAGATTCATGGAACAATCGCAATGCTATCTCAACATCAAAATATTGGCTTAAAAAACTATTTTTAACGTTGGAAGAATGGCAGAAAAACATTGTTTTATCCGATACTGTCTGGCTTGATGAAACCTACTATTCCGTTATTATGAGCGATAGAGAGCACAAAGAAGACGGAACACTGCCGAGAGGTCTTTCACGCAATCAAATCTGTATAGGAGTCGCAACAGACAAAAAGCATACCGTTTGCATAATGGAAGGATACGGTAAACCTTCGCAGAAACGAAGCTATGAAGCGTTTCAAAGCCACATACAACCTAATTCGCTTTTGATTCACGACAAAGAAAACACGCATAAGAAATTAGTCAGTGAATTATCTTTGCAAAGCGTTTGTTACGCTTCAAAAGACTTGAAAGGTCTTGCCGATAGTGAAAACCCTCTCGACCCTGTGAACCGAGTACATATGCTACTCAAAATGTTTCTTAACGCACACAGTGGGTTCTGCCGTGATGATATACAGGACTACCTGAATCTCTACTCCTTCGTTATCAATCCACCGTCAGACCACCTCGAAAAAGTAGAGAAAATCATTGAATTGGTTTTTAAAAATCCTAAATCGCTTAAATATCGCGAACAATTTGGCTTAAACACTTGATTATTAGGTGCTGTGTGCAAGTCGGGATTTTTAATAGAAAACCATAAAAAGGTGTGATGTAATGTACCGTTCTGCTATTGAGAAACTGAAGAAATGGAAGGTCAGCTATTTCCGCAAGCCGTTAATAATCGAAGGTGCTCGCCAGGTTGGCAAGACATGGCTGATGAAGGAATTCGGCAAGGAGTGTTATAAAAAGACTGTCTATATCAACTTTGATTCCAATAAACAAATGAATGACTTGTTTTCTTCTGATTTGAACATTGAAAGAATCGTGATGGGACTGGAAATATATTCCGATACTACCATCACACCCGACGATACGCTGATTATCTTTGATGAGGTTCAGGAGGTTCCTGCTGCGTTGAGCAGCCTGAAATACTTTTACGAAAATGCGCCGCAGTACCATATAATCTGTGCCGGTTCGCTTTTAGGAATCGCATTGCATGAAGGAACCTCTTTTCCTGTCGGCAAGGTAGATTTTTTGAAGCTCTATCCCCTGTCGTTCGATGAGTTCTTATTGGGAATCGGTTATGAGAAATTTTACAAGCTGCTCAACAGTGGCGACTACGCTTTAATAAACTCTTTTTCCGAACAATTTATCTATTTGCTGAAACAGTATTACTTTATCGGCGGTATGCCGGAAGCTGTTTTGCGTTTCTCACACAACAAAGATTTCAACGAGGTTCGCGAAGTGCAAAAGCGAATCCTCGAAGCATATGAGCAAGACTTTTCCAAGCACGCGCCGTCGGATATCGTTCCGAAAATCCGCATGGTATGGAACAGCATCCCCTCGCAGCTTGCCAAGGAGAATAAAAAGTTTATCTACGGCTTAGTCCGTGAAGGCGGCAGAGCAAAGGAGTTTGAGACCGCGATCATGTGGCTGTGCGACTGCGGACTGGTTCACAAGGTCAGCCGTATCACAACACCCAATCTGCCGCTGAAAGCATATGAGGACTTAAAAGCATTCAAACTGTTTTTACTGGATGTTGGGCTGCTCTGCTGTATGTCCGGCATCAGCAAAAGTGTTCTCCTCGACGGCAACGATATGTTCAAGGAATTCAAAGGCGCTTTGACAGAACAATACGTTCTGCAACAGTTGAAAGCAACCACCGATTTCGGCATCTATTACTATACCAACGACCGCAACAGCTGTGAGATCGATTTTCTCCTTGACGACGGAGAAAAAGTCATTCCTCTCGAAGTCAAAGCAGAAGAAAACCTCAAAGCCAAAAGCCTGAAAACCTATCGTGAGAAATTCAAGCCGGCACTCAGCATCAGAGCATCTATGGCGAGTTATCGAAAAGAGGAAGATGGATTGGTAAATGTGCCGTTGTATTCAATTTCTTTAATTCACACTTAACCTTGAAAGAATGACTGACTATGCTTCCTTATGAAGAATTACTCAAAAAATACAATATAGCACTGCAAACTATCGATTCATTACGTGCTGAAAATAAACATTTAAAATCAAAACTGGGAATCGTCGAAGCTAACGCTTCGGCAACGACAACTAATGATAGATCAGCCATCAACAAATACAGCAGCGTGGACACAAAAATACGTTTGTTTAGAAAACTTTTTTCCGGACGGGAAGACGTTTTCGCACGGCGATGGTACAGCAAAACGACAGGAAAAAGTGGCTATCAGCCTGTTTGTGAAAACGAATGGGTTGAGGGAATTTGCGATAAAAAGGCATATAAATGCTCGGTATGTCCTAACAGAAAACTATTGCCGTTATCCGACAGAGCAGTTTATAATCATCTTGCCGGCAAAGACGAATACGGCAGGGATGTTATCGGCATTTATCCCATGCTTCCTGATGATACCTGTCGGTTTTTGTGCGCTGATTTTGATGATGCGGAATTTGAAAAAGATGTAGCAGCTTATCGCTCAGTTTGCGAAGGACTGAACTTGTCAGTTTCCGTAGAACGATCTCGCTCCGGCAACGGCGCACACGCTTGGCTCTTCTTTGAGGAAGCGGTACCGGCTGATTTGGCTCGGAAAATGGGAACGATTATTCTCACTAAAGCGATGCAGCTGCGTGGGGAATTATCCTTCAAATCCTATGACCGCTTTTTTCCCAATCAGGATACGATGCCTGTCGGCGGATTTGGGAACCTGATTGCTCTGCCGCTGCAAGGACGCGCCCGTAAGACCGGGAACAGCGTTTTTGTTGACGAAAACTTTACCCCCTATCCGGATCAGTGGGAATATCTTGCTTCCATTCAATATGTATCTCCCGAACAGGTTGAGGAAACAGTCACAAAGTATGGAAAGAATAACGAACTTGGAGAGCTTGTCAGGGATACGGAGGAAAAGCCGTGGGAAGCAAAGAAACACCACTCACTCTGTCAGCTCGATTTTCCGGCAACGCTTGAAATCGTTCGCGCTAATATGGTATACATTCCTGTTACCGGATTAACCTCGCCAACGCTAAACGCCGTAAAACGTCTTGCGGCGTTCAAGAATCCCGATTTTTACAGAATGCAGGCAATGCGAAAAACTATTTATGACAAGCCCCGCGTTATCTGTTGCGCTGACATCACGAAAGATTATATTGCTCTTCCCCGCGGATGTGAAAAATCGCTTTGCGATATGCTAAACGAAGCGAATGTTCGGTATAGCCTAGTTGATAAAACGAATCCAGGTACCTTGATCCCCGTTTCATTCAATGGTAAACTTCGCGATGATCAGCAAAAAGCCGCTGACGCAATGCTCGAATATGATACGGGCGTATTATCTGCAACCACAGGATTCGGCAAAACAGTGATTGCCTCCTATCTGATAGCGCAGCGAAAGATCAACACTCTTATCCTTGTCCATACACAAGCACTTTTAGCACAATGGAAAAAATCGCTGGAAACGTTTTTATGCTTTGAACTTACTCCGCCGGAAACACCCAAAAGACGTGGTCGTCGTACCGTTTGGTCTCCAATCGGTACGCTTGGCTCTCAAAAAAATACCCTGCACGGAATTGTAGACATCGCAATTATACAGTCCGCTTTATCTGACGGCGAAGCAAAAGATTTGGTTAAGAATTACGGTATGGTGATCGTAGATGAATGTCATCATATTTCCGCAGTCAATTTTGAAAAGGTTCTAAAGAGCGCAAACGCCAAATATGTTTACGGTCTGACCGCAACGCCCACTCGTCAAGACGGTCACCATCCTATTATATTTATGCAATGCGGTCCCATGCGTTATAAGGTCGACGCAAAGGAACAAGCTGAGAAAAGACCATTTGAGCATTATCTCATTCCCCGATTCACTTCATTCCGTTCCGCTGCGGATAAAACGATTACAACATTATATAAGGAATTGTCCGAAAACCAACTGCGCAATAATCTGATTGCAAATGACGTGATCGAAGCTTTAAGTGATGGCAGAACTCCAATAATCTTAACAGAACGGCGTGAGCACATAGAAACTATAAGCGGATTGTTGTCAGGAAAATGTGATAACATTATCACTCTTTTCGGAACAGGCTCGCAAAAAGAAAAGAGAGAAACACTCGCAAAGCTTGAATCAATCCCTGACAACGAAAAACTTATTATCATCGCCACCGGAAAATATGTTGGCGAAGGGTTTGATTATCCAAGGCTTGATACTCTTTTTCTCGCGCTGCCGATTGCATGGAAAGGTAAAGTCGCTCAGTATACAGGCAGACTGCACCGCAATTATATCGGCAAAACTGAGGTTCAGGTTTATGATTATGTGGATATTCATGTCCCTATGCTCGAAAAAATGTATCAAAAGCGTGTTAAAGGATATGCCGCTGTGGGATATAAGGCAAAAATCAAAACAAATGAGCCTATAACGCCGAATCTGATTTATGACGGAAAAAGCTTTTATCCCGTATTTGCAGACGACGTTATGCACGCAACTAAAGAGATTCTGATCGTCAGCCCGTTTATGCGTAAAAACCGCTTAACACAAACGATAAAACTTTTGTCGCAGGTAATTCTGAATGGCGTTTCCGTCACTGTCGTAACCCGTCCGCCGGAGGATTTCAAAGAAAAAGAACGCGATACCGTTATTCAAAACGCCGAATTGCTTTTGGGTCACGGAATCCATGTAAAATACAAATCCGAATTTCATCAGAAGTTCACAGTAATCGATCAAAAAGTCGCTTGGTACGGAAGCGTGAATTTTCTCAGTTATGGAACACACGAGGAAAGCATTATGCGCTTTGAAAGCTATGACCTCGCCGGACAGCTTATTGACACGGTAATATGAAAAAAATATATACATAATACAAAAAAATGGGCGTACGATTCTCATAACAAAGAATCGCACGCCTGTATATTATATTTTATTTACGTAATTCTTCTAAATAATTGATAGCTTCTTGTACCGTTGAAAACGTCAGGCATTTTTCACAAAGCCAGCGATTTCTTTCATCTGTATCTTCTAATCCCGGCAATCCTTGTGATAAGAGGTTCTTCAGTGTTTTTTCTGCGTTTTCTACTGCTATTGGATAATGCTTAGCAATACGGGCAGTTATCTCTTTGTTACCTTTCTGGTAATTCGGTTCCTTTTCTCTGACAGCTGAAAGCATTCTCTCTTTTTCAGCTTCTGTTTGAACCGATGGAGTAAAAAACCGGTAATGGAGCATCAGCCAATATTCCATACAACCCGTTGTCATCAACAGCCTTATCTTAATGTTAGGTTTCTTTCTCAACTTGCTGATATACTGCATGATTTTATGTCGTTTAGTCCATTTTGCTTTATCCTTTAATTCTACATCAAAGAAAAACCATACCTCATCAATTTCATTCGCGTAATCCTTCCACTTAGGATCTTTTGAAAACTTATCCTTGGCTGTTTCAAAAAGCCCCGTGCCTCTTGGATACTTGATAGCCGCAACATCCTGAAACTGCATTTTAAGAAAGTCAATATATGCCTGCTCGCTTTCACCTTCACAGAAAACTCTTATGACCGCTTTGGTAGATCGGTTACTTGCTCTTCTGGCCATTACCCAACCTCCTCAGGCTCAACATCGGGAACACCGCCGTACTTTCCCAGCAGATAGCCTTTGCGGATATTATCGCCGGTCTTTGTGTTAAAATCGGCGATACTGTACAACTCCGAAACGCCGTCACCACGCTTCTTGTCTACTAAATATATTTGATCCTTACGAAGAAACTCCAAATTCATCAGATCGGTGTTGTGCGTAGTAAAAATTATCTGCGCACCCTTTGTATTGGCCTGACAGCTTTGGAATTTTGAAATGATGAAGTTTACAAGCATAGGATGAAGCTCTTTTTCTAATTCATCCACGAGCAGTAATCCGCCCTTACTTAGGACTGATTCAATTGCAGGCGCATAGGACATCAGTCTGCGCGTACCATCAGATTCATCGGATAACTCAACAACATACCGCTGTTGATTACCATTCTGGTCTATACCGTAATGCTCCGACTTGGCGGTAACTTGCCCAACTCGCAAATTCACCTCCGATTCATTATTCATTGCTGAAAGAGCCTTTTTAAAATCCAAAAGCATCGCTTTAATGCCATCGGGAATATCTGACACCAGAGCTTTATCTTCGTCGATTTCTTGATTGTTGAACTCGAATTTCATATTCTCAATTCCAAAATCAGCTTCTTTTGCATAATCTGAGATTGCTTTAAGCATATTTTGATCTTCAGCATACTCCAAAAGCTGAGCAGGAATATCGGTATAATCTCTGGAAAAATAAATAAATTCCCGGAACCACCGCATAGCATTGATACACGCTTTATCATTCATCGTGCAGGCCACAGAGAAAAATAACTGGTTTTCTGCAACCGCTTCACTAATCATATTGCGCTTGGATTTGGACTCAGTGAATGCGAATTTTTGATTCTCTCTTGTGAAAACAATTGCTTTCTGCCCTTTGGGCGCATGATACAATGATTCAGAAACGACCTTCTTTCTCGTTGCCGAAAAAGAATACCAATACTTTATACCATCCAGAATATATACAAAAGAAAACTCTGTTGGCTGCTTATCCGAATAATCATTCAACGCAAACGGGTTCACAGGTATCTCAGCTTTTTCATGCTGTGTTCTTTGAGCATTTCTAATAAACTGAACCGCCAGCCAAAATGCACGGATCACATTAGATTTGCCGCCACCGTTCTTTCCGAATATCGCTGCACCTCTTAACAGCTTTAGGTTGTTGATTTCCATGATACTGCTTTTAAAAGCTCCAAGACCGACCGCTTCCATTGAAAGAACCGCTTGATCGCGAAATGACCTATAATTCTTAAAGCTGAACTCAATTAGCATTTCAAGCACCTCCATATATAGTATAACACCCAATCACAAGAAATTCAATAAAAATTATTTTATTTTCTGATATTTTTAGCTCCATTTCAAAGAATATACCTAAATTTCAAAAGAACCTATTATCATTCAAGCATTCTACCTTGTTAACTAAATATTCCAAACAAATCACTGTCACTCACCTTTATTCGTTTTAAAGATATCAAAACAATCTTCCATTTCCCAACACTTTTACCATATATATCCATAATTACGACCCGTCACAGATAACATTGAAAAACTGGCAAAAATTCTGCTTCGCTATGTTGGATTTAGCCAAAAGAATGGGATGGAAATAGTACATATCGACGGAGGCAGTTTTTATCAGTGTGTATTCGAGAGGGGAAATTATTATTAATATTGACAGGCTCGGTGTAATTTCTGTTACGCCGAGCCTGTTTTTCGTTGTAATTCACGTCATTAGGTGCTATACTGAATCTAAAGATTTCAAAAAAAGGGTGACAAATGATGAATCTACCGCAATTTCTGAAAATGATTGATGAAACGACTTCAAAAATGACAAAGGAGGAGCTTGCAGAAAGCATCCATCATATCGCGCGGACCTTGCCTGAGGAACGCAGGGATTGGTTAGTGTCCATGTTAAGCGATGATTATATTGAGGAGACTGGAACCGAAGAAACGGTTCCTGATGATTTGTATGAAGAGCTTGCCAAAATCATTTCGGGTGAATACCGTCTTGATTCCGAATATAACGAAGAGTGGGACGATTGGTATGCCTCTGACGAGCCGGATTTCCTCTTTGAAGACAACGACGACCTGCTTTCTGTCATTGAAGACGCCGGCTCGGAGCTGCACCGGCTCATTGCCTGCGAGGAGTACGAACAAGCCCGCCGTATCGGTCATATTCTGCTGATTTTAGAAGTTCAGGCAGACGGGGAGTATTCGGATTACAATGACGATACACTGAATATTGAGGATCTCGAAACGTACGACCTTGTGGATTTTTCAGCAAAACTTATGCTGTTGGATATTGCCTGCGCCGTCTACTTTACATCTTCGGGACAAGAGCGCGCCGCAGCCTTATATCGGGTCGGAACGCACTTTAACCATTTCGCGGGCTGGACGCTGGAAGAACTGATGCAGCACTCTCCCAAGGAACTGCCCGACTTTGATGCATTTCTAAAGGACTGGATTCTTTATCTTCAAACCAAAGAGGATCCTGCAGCTGACGATTATTTAGATGAAGCAATGGAAATGCAAGCTGATCCGGTGAGCGCTTTGGAAACAGCGCGTCAGTCTGTTAAGCTTCACCCCGAGCTGTATTTAAAGGTGCTTTCCTTGCAGGACAATGTCGCAGCAAGGTTAGAAACCGGGTTGGAGGCTCTTGGCAGCATCGACCCTAATGATATTGTGCGAAGCGAAATAGCCTTGCAAACTGCAGAAACCGCGCTCAAACTCGGCAACGCTGAATGTGCTGCATACTGCCGGACAGAGGCGTTCCGTTCAAACAGCACCGCCGTAAACTATCTCCGTGCTTTAGTGAATCACCCCGATTATGAGAAATGCCTTGAAGAATTACAGTCAATGATTTCTGACTATCACGAACAGCATTTCAAAAGTTTTCTTAAGCACAACAGGCTTGGAGAGAGTACCGTCAGATTCAGCCGTTTTTTAAGCGGTGAATTTCAAAACGCTTATGCGGATTTGTTTATGCCAAACAGCAGCTATGATTCAGGAATCTTTCTGCAAGGAGCCGCGTTGATCGCCCTGTTTTTGTATCCTGACGGTGCAATCCGTGAGGGCGGCAAGGAAATGCTGCGCATTCTCGAAACCGCTTTGCCATTCCAGGCAAAAGAATATGTCAAAGGACTTGGTATAAGCGAGATTTCAGATAATACCGATATGTTGTGGGATTGTCTGCAAAAATGCCGCAGCCATACGCCTTTGCCCGACCGCGAAAGCGCGTTAGATATTCTGCAAAAGCACTGCGCACAGTACACAGCCAACGTGATGCAATACAATCTGCGTAATGATTACGCAACATGCGCGGCATACGCGGCAGTTATCGGCGAAATCATGGAATCCGAGGGCAGGATATCGTCCAAAAACGACTATCTGTTGAATTGGAAGCAGCAGTATTCCAGAAGAACGGCTTATCATCGGGAATTGCGTAACTATGGGATGATAGACAGGAAATAAGAATAAAAATTTATAAATCTGAAAATTAACAGGCTCCGCACGACGGCAATTCTGTGCAGAGCCTGTTTTTATTCATCACGATATCTTCTGTCAATTTCGAGCCATACATGGATATTCTCACGAAGGCTTTCGCTAAACTCTTTTAAGTCGTCCTCGGAAATCGTTTCCTCATAAATCAGATTGATGATAAGCTGAAACATATTGGAACGGCTTACCCCTCTCGCCAACACGCCTGTGCGCCGCTTATCCTGTTTGATTCGTTGATCAAGCTCCCAAAATTTATCAGACGCCTGCCTGTCGCTGCTGAGCAATTCGATATATTCCTTTGCGAGCCGCTCCATATACGCTTCCTGCCAGCCGGGCAGCAGCTTGCGGAACAGCTTCCAATCCTTTTCGATTACCTGATACATGATTTCCTCCTACAAAACTCCGAACAAATCTTCCAATCTTGTATCCCGAATGATTCTGTCGCTCGGCTTATCGACGTTTGCGAGCATGGATTCCACGCGGCTTGAGATAACCACGTCCACGAATTTATTGGTATCAACGCCGCGCAGTGAAAAGAACAGCAGCGGTTCCTCGTCGAGCCTTGCGCCGACGCCGTAAAGGGACGCCGCAACATGCTTGCACATCACCGCCCAGTCGGGGCAGGAGCAGGAAAAGGAGATTTCACGCGGCTCGGGGAACAGTCCGCCATCCTCCAAAAACACGTCCTTCAGTTCCTTCGGGAAGTCGCCGTTCACGAGCTGGTCAAGCGTTTCCACGCGCGTTTCGCACTTGCCGGTGATTTCCTCAATGCGCCGCTCCGACAGCGGACTGATACGGATTTCCACCTTGTAGGGTGTTTTGCGCGTACCCTGCACACGTGCCTGGATTTTACCCTTTTTGATTTGCAAATCGATCACCGCGCCCGTGCGGACATAGCGTCTGCCGCGCGGCAGTCTGGTATCGAAATCGGCGTAACGCTCAAGATTCTGACACCACGCCTTGCCCCACCAGCTGTTAGCGATCTGCCTTGATTTGATCACGATCGGGTGCAGCGTCTGCCCCTTTGCTGCCGCTTTTTTCCGCGTATTCTTCGCGTTTTCTTTCAGTTCCTCCTCGGTGGGCTGAGGATAGTTCATTTCATTCCAATACCGCGCCATTTCTTACGCCTCCAATCGCAGCAGCTTCATCAGCTCGTCGTTGCCCATTTCTGTGATCCAGCTCTCGCCGCCCGCGCCGATGACATTCTCGGCGAGCTCCTTTTTCGAGGAAATCAAAGCGTCAATCTTTTCCTCGACAGAGCCTTTGCAGACGAATTTATGCACCATCACATTTTTGTCCTGACCGATGCGGAACGCGCGGTCGGTCGCCTGATTCTCCACCGACGGATTCCACCAGCGGTCAAAATGAATGACGTGGTTCGCCTTTGTCAGATTCAGCCCGGTGCCGCCCGCCTTGACGGAAAGCACCAGATACGGCACATAGCTCTCGCTCTGGAACCGCTCGACGATTGCGGTACGCTCCTTGACGGGAACGCCGCCGTGGATCACCCCGCCGCGTCTGCCGAATACCTCGGCGAGATAGTCGTCCAAATGTCCCGTCAGCTCCCTGAACTGCGTGAACACCAGCACGCGCTCGCGCTTTTCGGCAATCGTCTGCGCCAGCTGCTTTAACAGCTCAAACTTGCCGCTCTGCGCCGGA
>JAEEGI010025951.1_pt1 | contig 11316 bp, 7 predicted proteins | sample 8958751 | NCBI WGS metagenome assembly JAEEGI01 (sample SAMN16246545, study PRJNA631951) | gut metagenome | biome: gut microbiome; feature: rumen; material: KS-attached | host: Bos | place: Iran: Karaj | collected 2018-10 | reverse complement strand
ACTGGCTCATCGAGCCGGCGGGGCGAATGTTAAACTCGCAGAACAACTTCCAGTTGGGGTTCAGGCGATAGTAGCCATCCAGGCCCCAGTTGATGTTCCAGTTCTCGTAGTAGAAGTCGTCGTAGTTACGGAACAGCAGACCCACGTTCCAGTTGTTGGTGCGGGGCCTTAACGAGGCATGGGCGCCGAAGGTGAGCGTCGGCAGTTCGGTGTAACCGCTCTCGCCTATCGTGTAGTTGATGAGTGTTTCACCCAACGTGATGTCCCAATAGCCGCGCTCAAAACGGATAGAGATATTGCCGTCAATCTCGTTGGTTTTGTACTTGAAATAGCGGTTATACAACAACTCGGCGCTGGCAAACATATGGAAAGATTTGACCTTGAAGTGATACTCGCCCTTTGCCTTGACACCGTACAACTGCTTGGTGTATTGGGCGTTGATGCCTCCATCCACACTCCAGTGGTTATTGAAGTAGTGCTTGTAATGAAGTGTGTTGCCGAAGCACGGGCCGGTAATGATGTTCTTGCCCGTGGTCACCGAGGCCGACGCTTCGTTCTGGTTCTCACCGTCATAGGTGTGTTCGCCGCTGTAATACTGCGCCAGTGCCGTGCCGGTGGCCGACATCAGCAGCAGCGAGAGCAGGATTCGTTGTAATGATTTCATATATTGCTGGATATACAGTAGTGGTTGATTGATGCTGCAAAGTTAGTGTTTTTTTATGAAAAATAAGCCTGCACAACACAAAAAGTCGTGCAGGCCTCGCTATGGGGTAGGATATAGTCTGACTCAGAAACCCAGGCGGCGACGGCTCTGGGACGTGCCGATGGTCTCGTCTGTGCAGTAGCCCTTGAGCAGGGCGAGACGGTCATCGCTGTCACCATGCAGGATGTGGTTGATGGTGTCCTTGCGGACGATGTTCTCAATCTGGCCGCCGCTCAGGTCAAAGCCGTCGGCCAGCGCCTGGGCATCCTGGTCGCTCAGGTCGGGAATCATCTCCTGCCAGATGCAACGGCGCACCTTGGCATCGGGCTTATCGAAACGCACCTTATAGAGGAATCGGCGTTCAAAGGCGCCGTCCAGGTTCCCTGCCAGATTGGTCGTGGCAATCAAGATACCATGCAGATTCTCCATCTCTTGCAGGATGATGTTCTGAATGGTGTTTTCCATCTTGTCCACGGCGTTCTCGGCACCGTTCTTGCGTACCCCGAAGATGGCATCGGCCTCGTTGAACAGCAAGATGGGAGCCAGCTCGCTGCGGGTGACAAGGGAGCGGTAACGGTCGAACAACGCCTTGATGTTCTTTTCGCTGTCGCCCACCCATTTGCTCTTGATTTGCGGCACGTCGACAATCATGATTGAGCGGCCAGTGGTGCGCGCCAGCTGATAGACGGTCTCGGTCTTGCCAGTACCCGGAGCTCCATAGAACAAGCAAGCGAATCCGGTGCGGAAGCCGCTCTCCTGCATGCGTTGCTGGATTTTCAGGAATTGTTTCTCGTCGAGGAAAGAGTTCAATTCGTCAATCTGCTTCTTGATCTCGGTGGGGTAGAACATCTCCTTGGCGGTGATGATGTCGGGAGCGAGCACGTTGTTCAGTTTCACCTCGGTCTGTTTGATGGGAAGCTCGGCGAGCAGGTCTTGTTTGGCTTTTTCGCTCAAGGTGAACATCGAGGTATTGGCGGTGCCGTCTTCACACACATGCTCGATGAGTCCCATCTGCATCAACTGATGCTCGCCTCGCCCCATTTGGCTGATGATTCTCTTGAAGGCGGTGCGTCTTTGAACCATCCATTCAAATTGATTTGGGAAAATCTTGTTGTCGTCCTCATTGATAAGTTGGCTGCAGAAGAAGCTCAGTAACAACAGATTGACTTCTGAGAGATTCATGCCCAGAATTTTTTGTGTGAAGCCCAGGCCTTTGTTGTCCTTGTACAGTTTCATCAGGTCTTCGGCCATGTCGCATAGGTCGGGCTCCTCGTTCTCCCAAGTGTCGAACCATGTTCCCATCACCTCAAACAACGATTCGCAGTCATCCACCAGGATAGTGGCGCTGTTGGCGGCTTTGTTTTCCCTGAGGGCACTCAGGGTGCTCTCTCGTACACCGAAACTGTCTTTGTCCTTGTTGCGGAAACGCATGATGCGCTTTTTGACCAGCGCTTTGATTTCGCCACCGAAGCTCAAGCTCTTCACATTGCTCAAGTCGAGGTATCGTGGCAGTTCATAGAAGCTCACATTGTAAGGCCCGCACTCGAGCACGACACAGAACAGGACGGCTTGCAAGGTGGTAATGCCGTAGGCTTTGGCGACCAACTGAATTTCGTCATGGCATGTTTCCATGAATTCGGTGCTCAGTTTTGAGTCGCGCGACAGCTCCACGATGCGTTCAACGGCTTGCAGGAGCGTGATTTCGGGTTTCTTGCTCTTGGATTTCATGTTTTTTACGTCATTTGCAGTCTCTTGTTTGTTGCTTGTTTTCTTCATTGCTTAGGTGTTGTTTTGTGATTATTTAGCGGCGTTGATAATGCCACTGCACCCGAGGAGTGGGGCACAGAGCAGATGGAAAGGGTGACTGAGCGGTTCACTGTGAGAGTAAACCGCTCTCAGTCGAATTACGATGGGTCGCTCAAGCGGCGAGGGTGCGGTTCGTGGCAGGGGTCAAGTGGAAATGCTTGACAAGGCGTTGCAAGAGGGTGTCGGTCTCTTCACGCGACAGGTTGAAGAAGCTGATGGTGAGGTCATCGAGGTTTCCCCAACATTCGATGTTCTTGTTGTACAGGTAGTTGTGAATGCGGTTGTAAGTCTTGAATGAGTTTGTCTTAATCGTAGTCATAGCGTTGATTTGTTTAAAAGATTACTAGTTGTGTCAATAACATAGTTTTTTGGTCAAAAAAATTCAAGATTCAGTCCGATTTTTTTTATCGGTGCCCGCGTTGGGGTGAAAGATTGCCTCGTGTGTGGAGCGGTTGAGGCGGTGGCAGTTCATCTGTTCTGTTTTTCCTAAGGACACTTGTTGTCGTAGTTTTTTATGGGGGACCTTGAAACGTCGTGGGACGTTTGTGGTCGGGTGCGTTTCATTTCCTGATGCAAAGGTAACACTTGCAGTGCGCAACCTTTTTGCGTAGCTTGGAAAAATTCTTCCTCGTTTTTCACATTGCAAAGAAAAATCAAACATGTGAACTTTCGGGGCATATGTTCGCAGTTTTTTTTCATCTTTTTCAGCAATTGTTGATGCTAATGCTGATTCCGCTGTTTTTCACGCCTTTAGCCCGAAGTTGAACTGTGTGAGAAAAAAGTTGTACCTTTGCGTCATCATTATAAATAATAACTATGGCACTCTTGATGATTAATGTTAAGACTTTAATACTGCTTGTCGTGGTGGCTGTTATCGCGGTCTCGTGCGCGAAAGTGTTCACCCGCAACTCGGGTGGCGCCAAGTCGCTCGCCGCGTTTGCCAGTGTCAATGTTGACGAATTCCAGTCGATTATCGCCGACCCCAATGTGCAGCTGCTTGATGTGCGCACCCGTGACGAGTATGACGAGGGGCACATTGCCGCAGCCGTGCTTGTCGATGTGAATGACACCGCGTTTGTCGAAAAGGCGATGGCCGTGCTCGACAAGCAACGTCCTGTCGCTGTCTATTGCCGCAGTGGACGTCGCAGTGCCCGGGCCGCCAGTCTGCTCGTCGAGCAAGGGTTCGAAGTGACCAACCTTAATGGTGGTGTCATCGCTTGGCAGGATGCCGGTAAAGCTTTGTTGAAATGAGCGTCCGCAAGCATTACAATGTGGTGGCAGCCGTCATCGAGGTCGATGGCAAGGTGCTGTGCATGCAGCGCGGTGTGACGCGTTACGACTACACGAGTCACCTGTGGGAATTTCCCGGTGGCAAGGTAGAGCCGGGAGAGACCCCCCAGCAGGCCCTGCACCGTGAATTGCTGGAAGAGATGGACTTTGACGTGGAGGTGCATGAGCACCTGGCCACAGTGACGCACGATTACCCTGATTTCACCATCACACTTGCCGCCTATCGTTGCACGGCGGCTGCGACATCTTTCATCATGCGTGAGCATGCTGCCAGTTGCTGGCTCCCGTGGGACGAGTTGCCGTCGCTCAACTGGTGTGCCGCCGATGCCCGTCTCATCGCCCTCTTCCCCGAGAATTAATCTGGAATCTATAGATAATTTGGATCATCTAGACAAGCTATAACTATTGCAGGGATGCCATTTGGCGCCCCTGCAATGTGTTGTGTACAAGATGATTATGCTTCCAGGTCGATATTGAACTGCTCGTGCCAGGGCAGGCCCTGCTTGTTGAGCACCTCCAGGAAGGGATCCGGATCAAACTCCTCGACGTTGTGCACGCCCGGTTTCCTCCATAGTCCCTTGAGGAACATCATGGCGCCGGTCATGGCGGGAACACCCGTGGTGTAGCTCACGGCCTGCATGCCGGTCTCCTCGTAGGCCTTGTGGTGGTCGCAGTTGTTATAGATGTAGTAGGTGAGCGGTTTGCCTTCCTTGTCGGTACCGCTGATGCGGCAGCCGATGCTCGTCTCGCCGGTGTAGTTCTCGCCCAGGTCTTGCGGATTGGGCAGCACGGCTTTGAGGAACTGCAGCGGCACGATGTCCATACCCTGGTAGTTGATGGGCTCGATGCTTGCCATGCCGATGTCCTGAATCACGCGCAGATGGGTCAGGTATTCCTCGCCGAAGGTCATCCAGAACCTCGCACGCCTCAGAGTGGGGAAGTTGATGACCAGCGATTCCAGCTCCTCGTGGTACATGAGGTAGCTCTCACGCGGACCAATCATGGGGTAGGTGAGGGGCTTGTGGATTTCCAGCGCACCGGTCTCTACCCACTTGCCGTTCTCCCAATAGCGTCCCTTCTGGGTGATCTCGCGGATATTGATTTCAGGGTTGAAGTTAGTGGCGAATGCCTTGCCGTGGTTGCCGGCATTGCAGTCCACGATGTCCAGGGTGTGCATCTCGCCGAAGTGGTGCTTGGCGGCATAGGCCGTATAGACGCCGCTCACGCCCGGGTCGAAGCCGCAGCCCAGGATGGCGGTCAGCCCTGCCTGTTCAAAGCGCTCGCGATAGGCCCACTGCCAGCTGTACTCGAAGTGTGCCTCGTCGCGCGGTTCATAGTTGGCGGTGTCCAGATAGTGCACCCCGCAACGCAGGCAGGCCTCCATGATGGTCAGGTCCTGATAAGGCAGGGCCAGATTGATGACCATGTCGGGCTTGTGGCGGTTGAGCAATGCGACGAGTTGGTCCACATCGTCGGCATCCACCTGATCGGTGCTAATGTTGTCTTTGCCGATGGCCTTGGCCACGGCGTCACACTTGCTGCGGTTGCGCGAAGCAATCACGATTTCGTTAAACACGTCAGGGTTTTGCGCGCATTTGTGGGCGCACACGGTGCCGACTCCACCACATCCGATGATAATGACTTTGCTCATAACAGGTATTCAATTTATGTTTACTTTCCTGCAAATTTACGGCAACATTACCAATACGGCAAATGATTTCCCAAGTTTCTTCATTTTCGGGTATTGACAGCCTGGTTCGTCTATAAAAAAGTTGGAATTATCGAATATATTTGCGTTATTCTATTTATTTCAAGTAATTTTGCTGCGCAAAACAAGATCAGATAAATACCACACGATTGACATGAAAAAGATACTATTGCTATTGTTCGTAATGTGCTGCTTGTCTGCCGGGATTTCACGCGCCGCCGTCATCAACGGCGTGCTGGTGGATTCGCAAGACACGACCGAGCTCATCGAGGCTACGGTCCGTCTGCTCATGGCCAACAGCGACAGCACCATGGTCAAGGGAACGACGACCGACATGAATGGCGTCTTCAACATCAAGGGGGTCAAGGCGGGACGCTATCTGCTCCGCTTCTCCTACTTGGGTTACAATGACGTCATCAAGCACGTCACCGTCGGCGAGGACGGGCGTGACGTGAACATGGGCGTGGTCACAATGGATCCAAACACCATCATGCTGCAGGAAGCCGTCGTCGTGGGTGTCAAGAGCCCGATTGTCGTCAAGGAGGACACCATCGAGTTCAATGCCGACACCTATAAGACTCAAGCCAATGCTGTTGTCGAGGACCTGCTCAAGCGCCTGCCGGGTGTCGAGGTCAGCAGCGACGGCAAAATCACGGCCAACGGCAAGGAGGTGAAGAAGATTCTCATCGACGGCAAGGAGTTCTTCAGCGACGACCCAACGGTGGCATCGAAAAACATCCCTGCCGACATGGTCAACAAACTCCAGGTCATCGACCGCAAGAGTGACTTGGCACGCCTCACCGGCGTTGACGACGGTGATGACGAGACGGTCATCAACCTGACGGTCAAGAAAGGCATGAACAATGGCTGGTTCGGAACGGTCAATGCGGGCTACGGCACCGACGACCGTTATGCGGGCAACCTGATGATTAACCACTTCCGTGACGGTAACCAGTTCACCATTCTGGGAGGTGGCAACAATGTGAACAACATGGGATTCGGCGACGGTGCGGCAGGGCGCTTCCAGCGCTGGGGCGGCGAGCGAGGTGTGACCACATCGCAGTATGCCGGCATCAACTTCAATATCGGCAGCAAGGAAGATGACCACTTCCGTGTGGGTGGTGACATCATGTACAGCCACAGCGACCGCGACACGCGCACGCGCACAGCCCGTCAGTACCTGTTCGAGGACTCCACCAGCTACTACGATGCCAATAGCGCTTCACGTGACAAGAGCCACAGTCTGCGCGGTGACTTCCGCATCAAGTGGGAGGTGGACAGCAACAACACCATCGACTTCCGCCCCAACTTCTCGTTCAATTTCAACAAGAGCGAGCTCGGCGACTCGTCGCTCACCAGTGCCGGTGACCTTGCCCGCACCTGGGTGAACCGCAGTTTGAGCAACTACTTCAACGACGGCAAGAGCTATGATTGGGGCGCACGCTTGATTTACAACCACAAGGTGGCCAGTCATCCGGGCCGCAGTCAGAGCTTGATGCTCAACTACAACTACAGTAATGTGCGCGAGGATGCCGACACCTACACCGACAACACCTATTACCTCTTGCCCGAACAGAGCGAGCTCATTGACCAGACCGCCAACACCCGTCGCAAGACCCATAGCGTCACGGGCCGCCTGTCATGGACCGAGCCCATCGGCGACGTCAAGAATGCCCGTTTCCTGGAATTCTCCTATCGCGGCAATTACCGCTACACCACAAGCGACAAGATGGTCTATGACAACGATCGCAGCGGCATCTGGCCCGGCGGGACCGTCACTGGCCAGGATTGGAACGAGGGCCTGAGCAACAGTTTCCGCAACACGTTCTTCAATCAGGAGTTCAGTGCGGGATTCCGCCAGGTGCGCAAGGCTTATAACCTCAACGTCGGCATCAGCGTCAACAGCGCCATGTCCAAGAGCAAGGACCTCATCAACAGCGCCCGCGACATAGCTGAGCGTTGGGCCTGGTCTGTGGCGCCCTATGCGCGTTTCCGCTACAAGTTCACCGACACACGCAACCTCAACTTCAACTACCGCATGCGTGCCAGCCAGCCCGGCATCGCCCAGTTGCAGCCTGTTGCCGACGAGAGCAATCCGCTCAACATCGTCATCGGTAACCCTGAGTTGAAGCCCACCTTCTCGCACAACATCAATCTGCGCTTCGGCGACTTCGCGCAGGGTGCGCAGCGCAGCATCATGGCGATGTTGAACGTTGACTTCACGCAGAACAGCATTGTCTCGACCACGACCTACGATGCCACCACCGGTGGACGCATCACCAGCTACACTAACGTGAACGGTGTGTGGAACGCTATGGCGATGAACATGTTGAGCTTCCCCTTTGGCAGCCAGAAGACCTGGTACTTCACCAGCCACTTGTTCACGCGTTACTCGGTCACCAAGGGTATCAACAACGATGTCGAGAACCGCAGCAACACGTGGATGATCAACTATTCGCCCGGTTTGGCGTTCCGCAACAGTGTCTTTGACATTGAGGTGCGTCCGCGCTATAGCTTCCAGAACACCACCAACACGGTGCAGACCTCCAGCAACCGCAACATCCACACCTGGGGCGGTATGTTCAACGGCACTTATTCGGCTCCCTTTGGCCTGGTCATCAGCACCGACCTCAGCTACAGCACGACCAGCGGTTACACGGCCGGCTACAACTCCAGCCAGTGGCGCTGGAACGGTTCGGTGGCCTATCAGTTCCTGCGCGACAAGCAGGCTTCGGTCACCTTGTCGGTCTATGACATCCTTGGCCAGCAGAAGAATGTTTTCCGCAACGTCACTGCCAACTACATCGAGGATGCCATCTACAACTCGCTGGGACGATATGGCATGCTGACCTTCACCTACCGTTTCAACACCTTCGGCAAGGGTGAGCAGCCCAAGGACCGCAACGAGGGCCGATGGGGCCCGGGCGGAGGCTACGGGCGTCCCGGAGGTGGCGGACGTCCCGGAGGAGGCCGCCCCCCGTTCTGATCGCCCATGCTACGCCGCTCAGTTTTTGCTGATTCTGGATTTTTAATCGGCCTGACGGCCGAGACCCTTTAGCTCGGCGAAGCCAAATTAAACAAAAATCTTTTAAATATTAAACAAATAGATTTTCGAACTTGGCTGATCTCATCGGCCAAGTTCGATTAATTTTATATATAATTTTCGCTTAATTTCTCCGCGCTTGCGCGGATAAGATGACCAGCCTCAAAATAATGTCTTAGCGCCTTGGCGTGAGGATTTGCACTGGGGTATCACCGTCTGTCGGGCAAAATCTTAACATTTTTTAAAGAAATATTTTTTTTGCCTTTTTTGCCGATGTCAAAAAAAGCAGTATCTTTGCGTTGAACTATATAGTGAAATGACCATTAGGATTAGTGTAATATGTTTGTAGTGAATTGCTTATGTCCCAGGGATTTTATCCGTGGATTCCAACCTGGCAGGTCTCGCATCGCGGTGCAAGGCTCGCATTTGCATATGCTGTCACTGCGCGATGCGCAATCCTGATGCGACTCACACCTTAATATTTAATATGTGGAAATAAACAACGACTACCGTTAATCCGGAGCCCTTTGATAAAGAAGAAATAGAGAAAACCCGAATTGCAAAACTGAATTGAAGATTATTTTATTTATTTTATTATTAACATTTTAATTGTTTTTTTTAAAATTATGAAGAAGTTTTTATTTACTCTTGCTGCCCTGTTGATGGCAGGTAGCCTCTGCGCCGACGAGTATTTCTACGTTGAGCCGTTTGAGGTTGCTGAGGGCCAGACCTCTCTTGAGGTGCCCGTTTTGGCACATTTCGACCACGCTGTTAGTGCATGGATGGTTGAAATTCAGCTTCCCGAGGGCCTCGTTTTTGATGGCGAGGAGATGGATGCAGGTGAAGACATGACTATCCCTTACCTTGATAGCAGAGGTAGGAGCAAAACTTTTGACTCTCCATTGATGCAGAACATTCAACCAAATTTTGGTAGGTTCATTGCTGCTAATACGATTAATGGCTACTACGAGGTTGATGGCTCATGGGAAGCCTATGGTCCCGTGAAATGGTTAGCCGGCGACTATGAGGAGATGTTCATCATCTATCTCACTGTGGAAGATGGTTTCCAGGGTGGTGACATCGTTGTAACCACTCAACCCTCTTGCGGTCAGGAAAATCGTCCCGACGTAGAGCCCTGCCCGCTGGGTATGACCTACACTCAGACCTGCACCGTTACCGTTGAGGGCGGCGCACAGCCGGAGAAGACTGATGCTCCCGTCATCACCGTTGTTGACGATCCCGAGGCTCAGACCGTAACCGTTACCGCTACCGGTAATGGCCACATCTGCCTGTACTGGGACGACGTGCTCCAGGCTGAGGGCGAAGGCGAAGCTGTTTGGGTAATTCCTTATGGCGACGAGGCTGAGGAGTATGGCGTAAGCGCTACCGCTCAGGAGGATGGCAAGGAAGTCAGCGACTATGCTCTTGCTACCGTTGAGGTTCCCCAGAAGACTGTTGTTGTTGAGAAGACCGATGCTCCCGTGATCACCGTTGTTGACGATCCCGAGGCTCAGACCGTAACCGTTACCGCTACCGGTAATGGCCACATCTGCCTGTACTGGGACGACCAGCTCATGGCTGAGGGTGAAGGCACCGCTGAATGGGTAATTCCTTACGGTGAGGATCCCGAGGGTGAAGAGTATGGCGTGAGCGCTACCGCTCAGGAGGAAGGCAAGGAAGTCAGCGACTACGCTCTGGAGACCGTATTCGTTCCTGGCATCCCCGCAGGTCCCGTTGTTACCCCGACTCCCGAAATCATCATCACTCCCGATGCTGACAACATGGGTTACACCATCGAGGTTGTTGGTGAGGGCGAGCTGCACCTCTACATCAACGGCGAGGAGGTAGAGAATCCCTACCACATCGACCGCACCGATGAGGCTCAGACTCTGGTAATCACCGCTACCGCTCAGGTTGAGGACATGGAGATCAGCGCTACTGCTGAGAAGACCTTCGTTGTTCCCGCATTTGCTGGCGAGGGCATCTACATCGTTCTCATCGACCAGGAGGGTAACGAGCATCAGTATGACCTGTATGCTAGCGCAAACAACCCCAACAACTTTGTAACCATGGTAACCCTTGAGTACAATCCTTGGGGTGCATTCGATCCCATGTACGAGGAGCGTCCCAACGTGCCCTTCTACTTCATCGTTAACGGTGAGCGTCTGGGTGCTGAGAATGACATGACTCCTACCAAAATGGGTGCCATGGAGGAGACTCTGCAGAACCCGCTGTTCGCTACCGACTTCTGCTACACTGTTCCCGTTGGTTACACCTACACCATCGGTATCCAGTTCACTGCTGATGGCGACATGTACGTGCTCTGCGCTCAGGGTTCACAGGTTGGTGTTGACGAGCTGAATGCTGACAAGGCTGTTGCTGGCGTACGCTACTTCAACATGGCTGGTCAGGAGATGCAGGAGGTTAACGGTGCTACCATCGTTGTTACCACCTACACCGACGGCACCACCAGCGCTGTTAAGGTGATCAAGTAAGCTAATCTGTTAGCTACTGACAACTAAAAAAGGGTGGCCCCCACTGCGGGGCCGCCTTTTTTAATTGGAGTGACTGGATGGGCTGGAGTGACTGGAATCACTGGATGGACTGGATCTCCAGTTTCTCCAGTCTTTCCAGTCTTTCCAGTCTTTCCAGTCACTGTAGTACCCTAAAAAAAGTTGAATGGATTTTACCTTATCCCTGACAGAAGTTGAATGGTTTTTCGCTTAACCCTGCAGGGAGTTGACTATTAACTCTAAACCCTTGTTT
>JAEEGI010025949.1_pt1 | contig 11317 bp, 7 predicted proteins | sample 8958751 | NCBI WGS metagenome assembly JAEEGI01 (sample SAMN16246545, study PRJNA631951) | gut metagenome | biome: gut microbiome; feature: rumen; material: KS-attached | host: Bos | place: Iran: Karaj | collected 2018-10 | reverse complement strand
TAATGTATGGTTACGCTCTTTCCTCTTGTTCCGTTAAGGATAACGTCTTTTGCTTTTTCAGGAAGATCCTTAAATGGTGTATCCAGTGAGAAGCCATATTCTTCAGCCAATGCCACAAGAAGGGCATGACCAAAGCTCTTTGAATCTCCGCTGTTCATCCATCCCATAACTGCTATGGCTCCATCATTCAGAGACCTGGACTTATCAGGGATCATAAGATCCACATCCAGTTCTCTCTTAAATCCTAAACCTGTACATACAGGACAGGCACCGAAAGGATTATTGAAAGAGAAGCTTCTAGGTTCAATCTCATCTATGGAAATATCACAGTCCGGACATGAGAAGCTGTCTGAGTAGGTCTTTGTCTCTCCATCGATGACTTCAACCTTTACAGTTCCCTCTGCCTGACGGAGAGCAGTCTCAATAGACTCTGCAAGTCTTGACTCTATTCCCTCCTTCATGACAAGTCTGTCCACAACTATATCTATGGTATGCTTGATATTCTTATCAAGCTTTATCTCTTCATCAAGAGTATACATGGAACCATCCACGATAACTCTTACATATCCGCTTTTCTTGGCTCTTTCCAGAAGTTTTTCATGACGTCCCTTCTGTCCCTTTACAACCGGAGAAAGAATCTGGAACTTTGTTCTCTCCGGAAGAGTCATTACCGAATCCACTATCTGATCAACAGTCTGTCTCTCGATAGGTCTTCCACAGTTCGGACAATGCGGGATACCGATCCTCGCATAGAGAAGTCGGAGATAATCATATATTTCTGTTACTGTTCCTACTGTAGAACGAGGGTTCCTGTTGGTTGATTTCTGGTCTATGGATATAGCCGGTGACATACCTTCTATCTTATCCACATCAGGCTTATCTTCCTGTCCTAGGAACTGTCTTGCGTATGATGAGAGAGACTCGATATATCTTCTCTGTCCCTCAGCATATATGGTATCAAAGGCCAGAGAGGATTTACCCGATCCTGAAAGTCCTGTAAAAACGAGGAACTTATTCCTCGGCAGCTTCAGGTCTACATTCTTCAGGTTATGCTCCCGGGCTCCCTGTATTGTTATGTATTTTAATTCTGCCATATTTATATCCTTTTACTTATCGTAGTCACGAAGCTTCACCTTAAGTTCAAAGAGTTCATCTCTGAGAACCGCTGCCAGCTCAAAGTTGAGCTCCGTAGCTGCCTGATTCATCTTCTTGGTTAGTCTGTCTATCTCTTTACCGAGTTCCTTCTTGTTCATAAGGTCAGGGTCTTTTCCTACGCGATCCTTAGCAGACGCTCTCTTCTCTTCCTTCTCGATACTGGTTGAGATAAGTTCTCTTACTGCCTTCTGTATAGTCTGCGGCGTGATACCGTTTTCATCATTATATTTCTGCTGTATCTCACGTCTTCTGTTGGTCTCATCTATGGCATGACGCATGGAATCGGTAATACTGTCTGCATACATGATAACATGTCCGTCAACATTTCTCGCAGCACGTCCGATGGTCTGAATAAGCGAAGTCTCCGAACGAAGGAAGCCTTCCTTATCCGCATCAAGAATCGCCACAAGAGTTATCTCCGGAATATCCAGACCTTCTCTCAGAAGGTTGATTCCTACCAGTACATCAAAGACACCGAGTCGGAGGTCTCTTACTATCTCCATACGTTCCATGGTATCTATATCTGAATGCAGATACTTTACCTTAACATCCAGACCTCTTAGATAATCAGTAAGTTCCTCTGCCATTCTCTTGGTAAGAGTTGTAACAAGAACCTTATGCCCCTGCGCAGTTTCCTTCTGGATCTCACTGAAGAGATCTTCTATCTGGCCGGCTACAGGACGTACATCTATCTCCGGATCCAGCAGTCCGGTAGGTCGTATAATCTGTTCTGCACGAACCTCTTCATGCTCCTCTTCGTAGTCTGCAGGAGTTGCGGATACATAAAGTATCTTATCTACTCTCTCTTCAAACTCTTCAAAGTTCAGCGGCCTGTTGTCCATAGCAGATGGAAGTCTGAAACCGAAGTCTATCAGAGTCTGCTTACGGGACTTGTTGCCTCCAAACATACCTCTTATCTGAGGCAGTGTAATATGGGACTCATCGATTATTATCAGGTAATCATCGCCGAAGAAATCTACCAGTGTATCCGGCGGATCCCCCGGCTTTCCGCCTGCAAGGATTCTTGTATAGTTTTCGACACCGGAACAGAAACCCGTCTCGCGCAGCATTTCAATATCATACTCTGTACGTTCACGGATACGCTGTGCTTCGAGCAGCTTATCATGGGCCTTGAACCATTTTACCCGCTCTTCTTTCTCTTCATCTATTTCCTTAAGAGCTGCCTCCAGCTTATAAGGTGCAATAACGTAGTAGGATGCAGGGAAAATGCTTGAGAAGTTGACATCTCTCTTTATCTCTCCTGTAAGGGGATCAAACTCTGAGAGCCTATCTATCTCATCTCCGAAGAACTCCACACGTACCGCTTCATCAGACTTGCTGGCAGGGATAATATCCACCACATCACCCTTTACACGGAAGGTACTTCTCTTAAAATCCATCTCATTTCTTGTATACTGCATATCTACGAGCTGGCCTATAAGTTCATCCCTGTCCATGGTCATTCCCGGGCGAAGACTGAGCATCATGTTTTTATAGTCTTCCGGATTACCTATTCCATATATACAGGATACCGAAGACACAACAATAACATCCTTTCTCTCAATAAGAGCGGATGTGGCACTGTGTCTCAGCTTATCGATCTCATCGTTTATAGAAGAATCCTTCGCAATATAAGTATCAGTCGAAGGAACATAAGCCTCCGGCTGATAATAATCGTAGTATGACACAAAGTATTCAACTGCATTTTCCGGGAAGAACGACTTCATCTCACCATATAACTGAGCCGCAAGGGTCTTGTTATGTGATATGATGAGCGTTGGTTTCTGAATAGCGGCAATAACATTTGCCATAGTAAAGGTCTTACCGGAACCGGTTACACCAAGCAGTGTCTCATGCTTGCTGCCGCTCTTATAGCCTTCCACCAGTTTCTGAATAGCCTGGGGCTGATCGCCCGTAGGCTGATATTCTGAATGTAATTTAAATTCCATCGTAAGTTTTCCCTGACTGTCTCTATGAAGAAAAATTATCAGAACTTACATACATAGATAGCCGCCGATATCTTTGGCATAGTGATCGTAAGGACATTGTTCTGGACAACGTTGGTCTGGTCATCCTGAATATATCCCTCCTCTGTCGTAAGCATAATTCTCTTCATGTTCCTGTTATTATATACACCAAGCTCTCTAACATGGAGTCTTAATGTCTTATCTGAATAATCGTTGTTAAGTACTATGAGCACAGCTTCCTTGGAGTTGAATCTTCCGTAAGCTATGCATTTATATTCTCCATGAAGGAACTTAAGACTTCCTGTAAGAAGTGACTTATATTTCTTATGGATCCTTATCATCTCCTTATGGAAGTTGAGAAGTTCCATATTCTCATGTCCCCATGGAAATGTTCTTCTGGAATCCGGATCTGTCCATCCGCAGACTCCTACCTCATCACCATAATAAATAGTAGGTGCTCCCGGCCATGTCATCTGGAACACAACCGCCTCTCTGAAGATTCCTGTATTAATGCTTTCATCCGCAGCATGCGGACCAAGAGTATTGATACGTCCAACTCGGTGATTTGTTCTTGTTAAGAATCTTGAGTGGTCATGATTAGAAAGCTCATTCATGGATACATAGAGGGAGTTATAAAGCATACAGGCCATGTAATTCTTCATAGTTCCCCTGAAGGCATCTGCATTTCCCATAAGATCGCCTCTGAACTCATCACTGTGCTTCTCTACACCGGTAAGAAACCAGGTGATCGGTTCCATGAAAGCACCATAGTTCATGATAGTATCCCACTCGTCTCCCTGCAGCCAGCTTCTCGGATTGCCATAATGTTCCGCAAGTATTATAGCCTCCGGATTTGCTTCCTTAACCGCTTCACGGAAATCTCTCCAGAAACGATGATTATACTCTTCTGTATAACCAAGGTCCGCAGCCACATCGAGTCTCCATCCATCCACATTAAATGGCGGAGATACCCATTTACGGCCTATCTCGATAATATAGTCATGGAGTTTCTCTGACTCCTCATAGTTAAGCTTTGGAAGAGTATCATGTCCCCACCAGCCATTATATGATCCGTTATACGGCCATGCAAAATCATCATTAAACTTGAAGAAGCTTCTGTATGGACTGTCATGATCTATATATGCGCCCTTCTCATAATTCGGATTATCTGCATATATTCTTTCTCTGTCCAGCCACTTGTTGAAGGATCCACAGTGGTTGAATACACCATCAAGGATTACCTTTATGCCTCTTCTGTGTGCCTCTTTTACAAGCTTTATAAAGAGACGGTTTGAAGCCTCAAGATTCTCCGGATCTGTAACTCTCCTGATATATCTTGAAGCTGCGGTATTATCATTTGAATCCCATGGAAGAAGTTCCCCATCATCCTTAACTATCTTTCCAAAATGCGGATCTATATGATCGTAGTCCTGAATATCATACTTATGATTGGACGGTGATACAAAGAGCGGGTTGAAATATATAACATCTATTCCCAGCTCCTTAAGATAGTCCAGCTTATCCATAACTCCCTGCAGGTCTCCACCATAGAAGTTACCTACATCCATACTATCCGGAAGCTTGTTCCAGTCATCAACCTTCTGGACGTGACGCCCAAGATAGCTGTACTCATTGGTCATGACATCGTTAGTCGGATCACCGTTATAGAAACGATCAACATATATCTGATAGAAGACTGCTCCCTTTGCCCAGTCCGGAGTCTTAAAGCCCGGAACTATAGTAAACTCAAAGTCATCTGCTGCTTCACGGCAGCAGCCTGCTCTGTTGTAACATACGACCAGTCTTCCCGAATGCACCTCAAAATGATACCTGAGCCTTTCGGAAAGCTCAGGTATCTCTATTGTGTAATAATCAAATATCTTGTCGCAGCTGTTATGCTGCATCTTAAGCTTTTCTGTTCCTGTCACAAAGAATACGTCATCTACATTATTCCTTGCTGTTCTGAACTTAATAACAACCGTATCTCCCGGCTCCGGTTCTGCCGGCGATACAAACTGCGGGGTTCCGTCACTGAAGAGTGCACCGAAATCAAGCACTGTTGTTGAATTATATATTTTATTTACTAACTCCAGTATGCTTCCTTCAGGCATTGCTTTCCTCCTGTTCCAGCTTTGAGAAAAAGTTTTTTAATTCCATTATAGGTATAGGTTTTGAATACTTATATCCCTGAAGATAGGCTGCTGACTGAGATGTACATCTCTTCTCATCTTCCTCTGTCTCTACTCCTTCGAAAAGAACTGAGTAATCGAGACCGGAAAACATTTCTGCCAGACTTCCTACCATCTTCTCTGATCTGTTATCAGAACCACTGGCAAGTACCAGAGATCGGTCAAACTTGATGATATCAAAAGGAAGTTCCATGATACGTTCCATATTTGAGTATCCTGTTCCAAAGTCATCAAGATATATCTTGATTCCCATGTCCTTAAGTCTGTCGACCTTGTCCTTCATGATCATGAAATCATCGTCATTCTGAGACTCGGTAATCTCTATCGCAATCTTCTCTTTAGGTATACCACTTTCAGAGATAATCTTTTCAATATCCGCTATGAAGTTATCGTCTCGCATTTCCAGAACCGAAACATTAACTGATATTCGCTTTACATCATAATTCTCTTTTACCAGATATCTTATCTCATCACAGGTTCTCTGAAGAATGATCTTGGTAAGTGAATGAATATATCCATACTCCTCAGCCAGCGGAATAAACTGATCAGGAAATACCATTCCTATATCATGAAGCTTTAATCTCATCAGGGCTTCAGCTGTATCATACTTTCCGGTAGAAATATTTAATACCGGCTGACAATAAGCAATAACTCTTGGATCTCTCAGATTGCCGCCTCTCACGATATCTGCCAGTTCAGAAAGAACATATTTATACTTCTTATATCTTTCCACATCATCCTTAGTTATCCTGTGGATGGTATTTACACCTATATGTTTCTGGATAGTTCTGATGAAATCGAGATATTCATTCTTTACTCCGATTTCCTGTATACTATCTCCGACAATAATCTTATAGTCCAGATTAAATCTGTCATGGTACTCATGAAATGCTTCAAGCACCTTTTCTAATTTATTATCATAATCCTTATTAAGGCTCTTCTTTGCAGTAAGAAGAACATGTCCCTTACTGATCTGGAAAAGAACCGCACCTGTAAAAAAATCTGCAGATACTTTTCTTATAGCTTCTGAAACCTCTGCCGGAATATCAGATGTTTCATTGTCATAATCCGTAAGAAGCAGGCTCATGGTACCAAGATCCTGGTTCTTATCGAAATTATATCTGATCATGTCCTCAAAAGCTCTTGCACTGACTGAACCCAGTTCCATGTCATACGGATTAGAGTGAACAAGATAAAGCATTCCTATAACCGGGAACAGAAATGTAGTAACTGTGAAAGAACTCTGTCCATGCTTAGACTGAATACAGAGAACCATAAATGCTATAATTATAGTTCCATAAAATCCTCTGAGCACCTGTTTATACAGCTTTGATCTATATGCGATCATGATAAACAGAGAAAGTGAAACAAAGCACACATATCCAATCATAAATATGTTGGCGCCAGTCTTATATGATCCATCAGCCTTGATAGTGAATCCTTTTCCTGACACCGAGTAGATTACATCCAGCACCACCATAACTATATAAAGGATGGATGCTGTTATCATAATCGGAACTTTTCTGTACATCTCAAGCCGCATCAGTTCGATTATGTATATTACATAACCGATAAGTACTGAAAACAGTGCTATATGATATATCAGTCTGAAAACATATACTGCAGTATAATTCCCATCTGTAACATACGTATACCAGTCATGCTGTATCATATCTGCAAATGCAGCTATAAGTATGTGTATGATCAGACTAAGAAAAACTGTGAATGTCCTCGTCTTTTTTACATACGAAGTAGCGACCAGAACAATCATTACCATACAGATTGCTATAGTCACTATATCCCCAACCGGCATATAATTATCATAATATGTAAGTCTAACAGCCTGTCCCATAGAAGTACCCCATTTCTTCTGTAAAGACACTCCTAGATATCCGGTTACCCCCATATAAATACATTTCATAGATATCTATATTATACTAAAATTCATTAAATATTTCAAAATTGTTTCATCATCGAGCAAGGCCAGTTATCACAACCCAGAAAACCACTAAAAATACTGCAATGAGCATTATTGCTGCAGAAATCACACTCTGTTTTACAGCCCCATCCTTCTTTAATCCCTGAGCATAGTATTCTCTGTAGATAGAGGCTGACCTGAGGCGGTATACGTCATTCTGAAGTGTTTCATCCCACTCTTCATCAAACTTCCCAACATACTCCGCTTCCACCTTTTTGTGGGCCTCTCTTGCCTGAACAATCTCTGCAAGTTTATCTTTCAGGTATTGTTCTTCCTGTTTATATGTTATTACATCCCGATCTATGACCAGTTTAGTATCAATTGTCTCGTTCATAATGTGATAGTTTCTTATATTCACATTCAGTCGTCTGAGAAAAGCCGGCAGAACAAAAAGTAATACTACAAATACTATCCCCGGAAAAAGCATCTTTATGACCACATAAAGAATTGCGAAAAGTCCGGACCACATAACAAATTCCAGAAAAGCTGTGATTCCTATCAGTATAAATAGAAACGCCACACACAGTATGGAACGCACTATATCTCCCTTTATATCATCCTTCAGATTCTGTCGTCTGATCCCCAGGCCTGCCAGCTGATCCTTATACTTCATCTCCACATGATCAATCTGATTTAAAAGACTGTTGCAGACATCATGATAACCGCCGTCCGGATTATCATTCTGATTATAATCAAGAAATGTTATGCCATCTGTATCTGCCAGTTTCATTTCTTCCCCTTTTCCATCCAACTATTCAGTCACATTTTTGTAAAAAAAGCCTGCCCGGATATCTGTCACGGGCAGACCGATTCATACTATTCCTATTAGAGTAATTTACCACTCGGATCTAAGATATTCTCTTCTTCTCCGGATGCTTCTCATAATAGATTCTCTTATCTTCGTACATACGTTCGTCTGCAATCTTAAGTGCACGTCTTACATTTCTTCTGTCAGCATCAAAGCATGCACCTATTGCAAAACTTACATCATCATATTTCTTTTCTATTTCTCTGATGGCTTCCGCCCTCTTATAAAGCTCATCTTCTGTTATTCCCATAACAATTATGGAGAACTCATCACCACCGGCTCTGAATATCTCTTCCGGTTTAAATACTTCTTCAAGAACCTTTGCTGCATCCTTAAGAAGCTTGTCTCCTGCATTATGCCCGAAGTCGTCATTCATTCTCTTCAGACCATTCAGGTCCGCAAATACTACGCCTACAGAATTGCTGCCAGCACCATCTTCCTCACTGAGCTTATCAACAAAGTTATTCATCTCATTACGATTCATAACTCCCGTGAGCATATCCTTGGAACTAAGCACCTTCAGTCTGTCTACCAGAAGGTAGCTGCTTATCTCAGATCCTATAATAAAGGTTGTCGTTTCAAGAACCTGCTTAACCTTTGGTGCATTTTCCCTGTCAAAGTTGCATGCCCATATATATCCCAGAAGGTCACCCCTGAACTTGAGCGGAAAGAGAACAATACTCTTTACATTCTCAGATGTGATGGACTGATACCAGATTGGATTCCTCTCCTTAACAATCTCAAAGTCCTGATCACTCTTTACAACTATACAATTACTTCCGGCTATAAGGTCATCCCAGGATTCTGTTATATCATAGAATCCGTCAAGAACAGCATTATTCACAGGTCTTAGGCCATTATCTTCAATAACTGATTGACAGAGAATCTCACACTTTCTCTCATAACTATCAGTAAGAAGTATTACACAACTCTCGGCTGAGCACATATCCCTGATATCATCAATAACCTCATTCATGGTTTCCTTGAAATCTTTGGCACTTCTCAGCTTTATAGCTGTTTCAAGGACCTTTGATGCCGTCTCTCCAGCTGTACTTGAGAGATTCTCAGAGTTAGCACTGAAGTTGATCTCCATTGTATAAGTACAGTAGCAGATATTTCCTTCCTGATAATTAACCGGAAGGAAAATCATATTGAACCATATTCCTTCCATACGATCAGGTCTTGCATATGAATGAAGGCACTTCTTCTCTACCGCAGCTCTATAGCTGAAATCCTCAAAATTCAGATCCCTTGTAAAGTATCTGGTATAAAGTGAATTAGGTATAAACTCCTTGACGAGCAATTCTGCTCCCGGAGCCGGTTTTTCAATTGAATCTATATAGGCCTGGTTGCCTGTAACTATACGTATATCACCGTACCTACCATTTCCCAGATCTTCTACCGATACAACACATGTCATAGACCCCATGCCATCAACAAATTGCTTTAAATCCATAAGTACCTCCCCACCAAAAAAAACACAGAGGTGTCTATCTACATAATACACTTTTTTAAGTAATTATAAAAGCATGAATTTAACTATCGCTAACTAATATAAGCACAAGCAGCAAGAGCTGCCACAGCCCCGTCTGATGCTGCAGTTGTAAGCTGTCTTACAGTCTTAGTTCTGCAGTCCCCAGCCACAAAGATCCCCGGTGTTTCTGTCATGCAGCTTTCATCCGCCCTGATGTACCCCTTCTCATCAAGCGATGCCACATCGGCAAATGCCACGTTATCCGGTTCCTGTCCGATTGCTATAAAGAGTCCTGCCACAGGAATCTCACGAAGTTCTCCTGTATTCTTATTACGCACTACAACCGCCTCAAGGTTTCTGTCACCTTTCAGCTCCTGTATTGTAGAATCAAGGATAAACTCAACATTTTCTTTACTCTTCACAGCTTCAACATTCTTAGGTTCACCTCTGAACTCATCTCTTCTGTGAATTATGTAAACCTTATTGCAATAATTGGTAAGGAATAGTGCATCTTCCAGTGCTGTATTACCTCCGCCGTTTACCGCAACATCCTTCCCTCTGAAAAATGCACCATCACAGGTTGCACAGTACGAAACTCCTCTTCCTGTCAGGCTCTCTTCTCTATCAATTCCAAGAAGCCTGTTCTTTGCACCCGTTGCAATAATAACAGTTTTTGCTTCAAACTCTTTTCCTGATTCCGTAAGAACTGTAAAGCCCTTTTCTTCAAGATTCAGAGTCTCCCTTATCTTTATGGCCTGCTCATATATAATATCAGCTCCAAGTTCTGTAGCCTGTTCATAAAGCCCCATTGAGAACTCAAAACCACTTATCTTCTTTATCCCCGGGTAATTTGCTATCTCCGGTGTATTTACAATCTGGCCGCCTACTGTCATAGCCTCCAGACATACTGCATGCTTTCCGGCACGCTCCACATATATAGCTGCCGACAGTCCCGCAGGGCCGGCACCTATGATCAACACATCGATCATCACCACTTCTTCTCCCCTTTTACGCCGATTCTATACCGACACTTATTCCTTAAGCATTAAGCGTATCGATTATCTTCTGCTTTGGAACTCTTCCGACTATCCTGTCTGCTTCCTCACCATTCTTAAAAAGTATCATGCAAGGAATGTTGGATATTCCATAAACTATGCAGAGTCTCTCTGCCTCGTCAGCATCAACAGCAACAATCTTTGCTCCTGATACTTCCTCGGAAGCCTGCTCAAGGATAGGCTCCATCATCTTGCATGGGCCGCACCATTCTGCGAAAAAGTCCACAAGAACAGGAACATCACTCTTTAAAACCACTTCATCAAATTCTGCTTCTTTTATATGCTGTACTGCCATTTTTGTCTCCCTTCTTATGTTGAATATATACATCACGCCATAAGGCGCAGTTCCAAAAAAATATCGAGCATAATCGATATTCATATATCAATTATGCCCGATTTACACAAACACTTCAAGCTTAACTTTAAGCTGTTGATTTCTTCTGTTTTGCTTTTATATATTCTTTGTTTATGTACAGTTTATCGTCCGCACGCTGCATGCATTTTTGGAAAGTATCCTCCTCACCCAGCATCTCATCATATCCTATACCGATTGTCAAAAGATACGGTTTATTCTCGCTCTTACACATTGAAAATATATTATCTCTGACATGGTCAAGAAGTTCCGTGAGCTCTTCTTCCGTTACCGGATGGGCGATAAGAACAAATTCATCTCCGCCGTCCCTTCCCAGAA
>JAEEGI010025946.1_pt1 | contig 11318 bp, 8 predicted proteins | sample 8958751 | NCBI WGS metagenome assembly JAEEGI01 (sample SAMN16246545, study PRJNA631951) | gut metagenome | biome: gut microbiome; feature: rumen; material: KS-attached | host: Bos | place: Iran: Karaj | collected 2018-10 | reverse complement strand
ATGGTGATGATCTCTCCGCCCAGGTCTCTGAACATCTTCAGGATCTGCGTGCATGGCGTGTGATCCTTGAGACCGTAGCGGGCACTGGAGGTGTTGAATTCGATGCCTTTGCCGTCACGTATGGCGACCTTGAGGATCTCATAGGCGAGATCTTCAAAATCGGAAAAAGGGCATTCACCTTGCGGATCATAGCGTTTGATGTTGTCGATATGGCCCAGGACCGAGTAATTTTTGAAGGCATTGACTGTCTTTAAGAGCTCTTCGTAGTAGGCACGGTTGTATTCCTTCTGGGTCCTTCCTTCATGATATTCCGGCAGATAGATCTCTATATCGTCCACCTGGTGATTGGAGTGAATGATGAAGTCCATCGGATATCTTTCACAGAGTTTCTGGTATTTGTCCAGATAGGGCATCTGAATGCCGAATTCCAGACCTTTGCGTATCGTGATGAGGTCTCCATATCGTTCCTGCATCTTCTCGATCAAAGCAAAATAAGCGGGATAATCGGTATTGTAAAAGGGCAGTCCGGTGCTTGGATCCAGACGTGGTACGTGACCGCTCGTGCCGTGATCCAGCTTGATGCCGTAATCGACGTGGTCAGTAAAACAGATCTCATCAAGACCTAAGGCGATGGCATCTCTGACGACTTCTTCCATCGGGTAATCGGAATCGTCGGAGAATGCGCTGTGTACATGATAGTCTGCCAGCATATCTCAATTATAGCAAAGCATTTCATTCGGGGGATGGATAGGTCTTCATTTCCAGCAAAGAAAAAGCGCCGCATTGCTGCAGCGCTCAGATTCCCGGACTATTACCTGTTGTAATACTCGATGACCAGCAATTCGTTGATCTCCTGATTGAGTTCTTTTCTTTCAGGGTATCTGACGTATTTGCCTTTGCGGGCGTCTTTGTCTACTTCGACAAAATCCTTGAATGAGACTGTGCCTTCGAGAGACTCAGCTAAGAAGCTGTTGTTCTTGTAGTTGTCTTTGATCTCGACGACAGAGCCCGGTTTGATCTGGCATGAAGGGATATCGACCTTCTTGCCGTCGACCAGTACGTGACCGTGAGAGACGATCTGTCTGGCCTGTTTCCTGGTGCTGGCAAAGCCCATGCGATATACCAGGTTATCAAGTCTTGATTCCAGCATGACGAAGAGGTTCGTACCTGTGACACCTTTTTTCTTGACGGCTTTGATGTAAGTGTTGTAGAACTGCTTCTCACTCAAACCGTACATGTGTCTCATCTTCTGCTTTTCGGCTTTCTGTAAACCGTAGTTGGACTGCTTGATACGTCTGGTCGCGGAACCGTGCTGTCCAGGGATGTAGGGTCTCTTGCTTAATTCTTCGCCGGTCTCAAGAACCGAGAAGTTTAAACGTCTGGATAATCTCCAAGTAGGACCTGTGTTTCTTGACATAAGTTTTCTCCTCCTTAAGTTAAGTACAGGTGTAAATCATTACCGCGGGTGTCAATATACGAGTTTCGCCAATAGCGCATGGCTACTTGTCTCCTGTAAAGGTATTGACGCCTGGGCGATAACTTTACATGCTGCTATAAAATTTATGTGCTTAAATATTATCGCAAATCAGCTTGTATAAGTCAATTGAAAAATGCTTACTTAAATAGTAAAATGAACCTGTATGAAGAGGGAATACTTGTTTATTTCGGTCGGGGTACTCGTTTTGATCACTCTGATCGCGATCATCGTAACGACAAAAAAGAACCAGAAGAAGAATCTCAAGAAGCAGCTTGATGATCTTTATGTCCGTTTCAATTCAGTCAAGACGATCCCTTTGGCTTTCAAACTGAACAAGGCTCAGGCGATGGCCAGAAGGAATGAAGAGATGACTGCTGCGGTCGAAAGCTATTATGGAAAATACGAAGACACCGAGAAGCATGTCAATGAGATCCAGGACATGCTGAACGATGTCGATGACAATATGGGCGGCGTCAAGTACAGACAGGCACTGGAGATGCTGAAGGGCGTTTCCGATGAACTGGCAAAGTGCGAAGCTGAAGTCCAGGTCATCGATGACTTCCTGGAGGAGTTCTCCAGAAAAGAGGACATCCAGCGGGAGTATTCCGCCAAGCTGAAAGAGAAATACCGCGTCGTCAAGACGACGATCAACAAGAACGCGCAGCTTCTGTCCATCTCTTATGACGGATTCGTGGAGAAGCTGAAGGAATGTGAAGAGCTCTTTTCTTCTTCGGAAGAACTGATGTATGCTTCGGATTATTCTGCCGCGCAGGAAGAACTTGAGAGCATCGACAGGAAACTGGAAGAGATCAAATCCAGCGCCAATGCCGTGCCAAAGCTCGTCAAGGATACCAAGGGCGTCCTGCCTCTGATGCTGGATGAGACCAAGAGAGAACTGGCACTCACCAGACAGAGAGGTGTCTATACAGATCATCTGGATATCGAACAGAAACTGGCTGACATCGAGACTGGTCTGAATGCCGATGTCAAAGAACTGATGGCCGCCCGCACGGAAGGCATCAAGCCGAGAGTCGCGGAAGCGAAAGATACGCTCAATGATCTGAATGAGAAACTGGCAGAGGAGAACAAGGCGTTCAAACTTGCCAGAGAGACCAATGACCGGGTCTATGAGCACATCAGCGACATGGAGAAGGTCGAGAATTATGTCCGCATCGCCTATGACAAGGATTCCGCGCGTTTCGGTCTGATCGATCTCAAGGAATCGCTGCGCAAGATGCGCGAGGAGATCGGCAAGTACAAAGAAGAATATGAGAACATCAACGCCGATCTGTCCAGCTGCATCAAACCGGCTTCCGAGATCCTGGAAGAAGCTGAAAGTCTGGATCACAGGATCGATGGTGATCTCAAGATCCTGTATTCCTACAAATCGACGATCGACAAGTCGACGGACGGTGAAAGCAGGGCACAGACCCAGCTCACGAAGCTGCAGCTGGTCGTTTCGGAAGTCGAGACCAAGCTCGCCGAGTATTCTCTGCCTGCCATCGATGATTCATACAAGAAGGATCTGAAGAAGTCCCGCGATTATATCGCCCGGATCAGGGAGCTCATCTCGCAGATCCCGATCAATATCACGGAACTCAATCTTTTGCTGGATGAGGCGATCGACTTCATCTACAAGTTCTATAACAATATCAACAATGTCGTCGGCATGGGTATCATGGTCGAGAATGCGATCGTGTTCGGAAACAAGTATCGTTCGACTTATCCGGAGATAGACAGGGAACTTTCCAAAGCGGAGTTCCAGTATCTCAATGGCGAGTATACCAAGGCTCTGAAGACGGCGATCTCCTGCATGGAGACCCTCTTCCCGGAGAATGCAGACGAAAAAATACTGGAGAATGCTTAGTGAAAGTATACCTTGATGCGGTCTCCACGACCGGGGTCGACGGCCAGGTCCTGGATACCTACAAAAAACTGCTCGATGAATATTACTGTAATAGCGATGCCTTATACGACGATGGCGTCGCTATTTATGATATGCAGGAAAAGGCGAGAGCACTGATCGGCAAGATGCTGGGTGTGAAAAAGGATGAAGTGATCTTTACGGCCGGAGCATCGGAGGCGAACTCTCTGGCGATCAAAGGGCTCGCGCTGAAACATCCGGAAAGAAAACACCTGATCACATCGGTCTATGAACACTCTTCGGCTTACAACAGCTTCCATCAGCTGGAAGAGGCTTTTGGCTATGAGGTGACTTATCTGGAACCGGATGAGAATGGTCAGATCACGCCCGAGGCTGTTAAAAGCGCTCTTCGGAATGATACCCTCCTGGTGTCGGTCATGCATGTGAACAATGAGATCGGGGCGATCAACGATGTCGAAAAGATCGCCGCGATCGTCAAGAAACATCCCGGCACCTATTTCCATACCGATATCACCCAGTCTCTGGGCAAGCTGGATATCGATCTCAGCAATGTCGATATGGCATCTTTCTCCGCCCACAAGATCCACGGATTGAAGGGTTCAGGCGCATTGATGAAGAAGCAGTTCGTGGATCTCATGCCGATCATCTCCGGCGGTCAGCAGGAGTATTCGCTCAGAGGCGGGACTTCCAATTCACTGGTCAATATCGTTCTGGCCAGGACTTTGCGTATCGCGCTGGAAAACAAAGAGAAGTATCATGATCAGCTCATGGCTATGCATGAGCGGCTGGATGAGGGATTGAAGAAGATCGTGAAGATCAATTACGATCAGGGCCTTCCGACACTGATCAACATCGATACGCCGATCCCTTCGGAGGTCCTGCTGAACGCTTTGAATGAAAGAGGGATCATGGTCTCTTCGAAATCGACCTGCGGTTCCAGAAAGAACGAGGTGAACAGGACCCTTCATTCCATGGGTTTCAATGAGGATCATGCGATCAGGATCTCTTTCGATCACAGCAACACCATGGAGGAGATCGATTACTTTTTGAAAAATCTGAAGGAGATATTGGATAAGTATGCTTGAAATGCTGTATGACCATATCGTCGTGAGATATGGGGAATTGTCGACGAAGGGGAAGAACCGAAAGGAATTCACCAGGCAGCTGACTTCGAATATCAAGAAGAGACTGAAGGATCATGAGAAGCTGACTTTCAATATGCTGCATGACGGTCTTTTCATCAAGCTGAACGGTGAGGATTATTCTGTGATCAAAGAAGAGCTGAAGGATGTCTTCGGCTATTCTTATTTTTCCGGTGCCATCAGAGTCGGGAAGGATATCGAAGAAGTCAAGAAGGTGACGCTGAAGCTGGCTGAAAACAGAGATGTTAAGACGTTCAAGATCGCGACGAAGCGTCATGACAAGTCTTTTCCGATGCGTTCCGATGAGATCAACAGGGCACTTGCCGGGAACATCCTGCATAACACTTCTCTGCTTGTGGATGTCCATGAGCCTGATCTGATGATCTATGTTTCCGTCGACAAGGATTTCATCTATGTCATGGATGAGAAGGTCAGAGGAGGAGGCGGTTATCCGACGGGCATCAACGGCATGGCTATGGTCATGATGTCGGGTGGCATCGATTCACCGGTCGCAGCCTACATGACCATGAAGAGGGGCTTGAGGATCGAATGCATCCACTTCGCTTCCCAGCCATACACTTCCAAGCAGGCTTTGGACAAGGTCCTGACGCTCGCTGAAAAGCTCTCGGTCTGTCAGGAAGAGATCAATGTCCACATCATTCCTTTTACCGATCTGCAGCTCGCCATCTACAAACATGTGGATGAGCCTTACTGCATCACGATCATGCGCCGGATGATGTATCGCATCGCCGACCAGATCTGCAAACAGAGGAAGATCAAGGTCATCACCAATGGCGAATCGATCGGTCAGGTCGCTTCCCAGACTCCGGAATCGATCACGGTCATCGGCAAGGTCGCTGATACGCTGATCCTGAGGCCTCTGTGCATGATGGATAAACTTGAGATCATCGATATCGCCAAGAGGATCGATACCTATGAGACTTCCATCCTGCCGTATGAGGACTGCTGCACGATATTCGATCCGAAGAATCCGGTGACCAAGCCGAAAGAAGATAAATGTCTCTATTTTGAGACCTTGTTCGATTATCAGACGATGGTCGATGAATGTGTAAGAAACGACGAGATTGTCAAAGTGTCATACAGAAAGGAAGATGAAGATGAATCGATATTCTGAGCGAAGACGCAGAGTCATGGATTCCCTAGAGGGAAACGGAGCGCTGTTGCTTTTTTCCGGAAGGGCAGTGATGCGTTCGGAGGACGAGTCGTATCCGTTTTCAGTGAATCGCAATTTCTATTACCTGAGCGGTCTGGATAAAGAGGATATGGCGCTGCTGATCTACAAGATGGACGGCATCGTCAAAGAGGTCCTTTTCATACTGCCATACGATGAGACGCTGGCCAGATGGGTCGGCGGACGCATGTCGGCGGAAGATGCGGCGAAGATCTGCGGGATCACGGATGTCAGAGATCGTGAGGAGCTTGATCAGACGGTGGCAAGTCTTCTGAACAGATACAGACGGGACGCGGATTTCGCTTTCTATTTCGATCTGTGGCACTATACGATGGATCAGGAGATCTCCATGGCTACCGACTATGCCCGCAAGATCTCGGAACGTTATCCGCATGTTCAGATCAGAGACATCTATCCGGTACTGACGGATATGCGGCTGGTCAAGGATGAAGAGGAGATCGCACACATCCGCAAGGCCATCCATATTACGGATCTTGGCATCCGGCAGATGATGAAGACGATCAGACCGGGGCTCAATGAGATGACAATGGAGGGCGTCTTCAGTTTCGTTCTCTCTCAGTCACTGTGCAGAGACCATGCGTTCCCGACGATCGCTGCTTCAGGTGAAAGAGCGACGATCCTGCACTACATGGATAACAACAATGTGATGAAGGAAGGGGAGCTCTTCCTTTGCGATCTGGGGGCGACAGATGCTTACTACTGCGCCGACATCTCCCGCACTTTCCCGGTCAGCGGCAGCTTTTCCGAAAGGCAGAAGGAGATCTACGAGATCGTCCTGCATGCCCAGAAGATCGTGGAAGAACACGCCAGAGCCGGCATCAGGATGAGAGAACTCAATCAGATGGTCATCGACTATTACCGCGAAGAACTTCCAAAGCACGGTCTGAACGAAGATGTCAGTGAGTACTACTTCCACAGTGTCTCGCATCATCTGGGTCTGGATACCCATGATGTCGATGGCGGTCTGGGAGCGGTCCTGAAGGCGGGAAATGTCATCACCAACGAACCGGGCCTCTATATCGCGGATGAGGGGATCGGTATCCGCATCGAAGATGATCTGCTGATCAAAGAAGAGGGATGCGAGGTCCTTTCTTCGCAGATCCTCAAGACGGTCGATGCGATCGAAGCTTTCATGAATCAGAGGCAGTAGATGCCTCTTTCTTTAAAAAAGGATTAGAATGTTAGTATGAACAGAGTTTTGAAGATATTGAGCGTTTTTATCCTGATCCTTTCTCTGTCTGCCTGCCAGAGGGAGAAGCCTTTGCCTTTGCCGGAAACGGAAGAAGGGATGAGAGGGCAGCTCGGCATCGATAAGAACATCAATGAAAAGACGATAGATGAATATCTGGGCAGGAAGGATGCTGTCTATTATGACATGCGGATGTTGAAGGATGAAGCCAACTATGAGGCGATCGGCGGTGATTCCTATCTTTCCGGCTACATCAAAGGATTCGAGGTCATACCTTATCCGTATCTGTGCAATGTGGAAGGTCTTCCGGAAGCGGTGGGCGAATCCTATAAGGGGCCGACGCTCTTCACTGTGAAAGACGGGGAATACATCGCCAACTATGAGGAATCCGAACACATCATCAGCACGCTGTTTCCGAAAGACAAGTACATCTTCCTGATCTGCGGAGGCGGCGGTTATGCCGGCATGACGAAGCAGCTTCTTGTAGGTTTGGGCTATGATGGCAATAAGATCTACAACACCGGTGGGTACTGGTATTACGAAGGGAAAAACAAGATCGAGACCACGTATGAAGAGAATGGGAAGATCTACTATGATTTTTCCGATGTCCCATACCACGACATCGATCATTCGCTGCTGACGCCGGTCGCGGGATATGAACCGGGCGGAAGTGAAACGGATCAGAACGGTGACGTGCCTTCTTTCGATGAACGCATCATTCAGATCAAGGACAATGAAGAACTGCTGAAACTCGAGGAAGAGAAGAAGACCTTTGCTTTGTATGTCTATATTCCGGGCTGTTCCTCCTGTGCCTCTTTCTATCCGATCGTCAGGGAATTCGCTAACGCCAATGAGATCCCCATTTATGCGGTGGATCTGACAGACATCTTCAAGTATGACAATTCGGTCAGCCGCAGGATCTCCTATTCTCCTTCGATGTTCATCTATGAGAATGGCGAGGTCATCGCCTATCTGGATCCTTCTTCCGATGAGGATCTGCCTCACTATCAGACGCTGGAAGGACTGAGTTCCTGGTTTGCGCAGTATCTGGATGTGGAGATCATCAGGTCCGATGCGGTCAATGGAATGACTGACTGTGAGAGCGCCTGTTCGCTGGATGACTAAAAAGAAAAAGCCTTGCGGCTTTTTCATTCAGATCGTTCTTTATAGAGCTCCTGAAGTCTCTGATTGGCTTTCAGGAGTTTTTCTTTGTTGACTTTGCAGACCTGACGGTCGTAGGTGAAGAGTCCGTTGATCTCGCCTTCGACGTCGCTGATCTGGGTCATGATGGCGCCACAGAGGCCGTTTTCGATCGATGGGATCAGCATCTTTTCATGCATCTCCAGGATCTTGTCGGTCAGTCCCTCTTCTGAGGATGCCTGACCATAGCCCCATCTGGATCCTTCCTTGTTCTGGTGGCCTTCGATCTCGCGGATGAATCCGCCGCATTCCGAAAGCAAGAGCAGTCTCTCTTTGCCTTTCAGGACTTTGTTGCGGAAGTAGATGTGATAGGAGTCGAAATCCGACTCATCGTCGAAGAACCAGCCGGAGGTGGAATCAAAGAGCCTCTGCGGATCCAGAGCTTTGAGGACCTGGTAGGTCTTCGAAGCATCCTGCTGACCCCAGCCTTCGTTGTAGATCGTGTAACCGATGATGGAAGGATGGCTGTTTAGATGTCTGATGGTCTTTTCGGCGTGGTCCAGAAAGAATTCGTAGCGTTTCTGATCTTCGATCGGGCATCTGATCTTTGTGAAGCCGATCGTCGGCAGGATCGTGTCCCTGAAGAACCTGTATGGACCGCTGTTGACCATGTCCTGGATGATCAGGATGCCGTGGAGATCGCAGTAATAGTAGAAGGCTTCCAGTTCGATCTTGATGTGCTTTCTGAGACAGTTGAAACCGAGTCCTTTGATGTTGAGAATGTCTTCTTCATAGCCTTCAGGTCCTTCCGGCAGGAAAATGCCTTTCTTGAAGTATCCCTGGTCGAGCAGGCCGTTGATGAAAACGGGCCTGCCGTTGAGATAGAAGCGCTGATAGCCGTTGACTTTTCTGACCTGTACATCCTTCAAGGCGAAGTAGGAAGAGACCTCATCCTTTTGCGTCGATATCGTGAAATGATAGAGGTAAGGATCTTCGATATCCCAGAGATGGGCTTTTGGGATGTCGATGCGGATGTCTTTTTCGTGGTATGTCTTGCGGGATCCTTCAAAAGCGATCGTGAAAGAATCACTTTGAGAATCGATATGCAGGACGACATGGTCACTGAAGGATTCGATCTTCAGGTCATCGATGCCTTTCTGATCATAGGCCTCGATCCAGACGCTCTGCCAGATGCCCGATACCGGCGTATACCACATCCCTTTGGGATCTTTGGACTGCTTTCCATAGGGATAGAAGAGATCGAGCTCGTCCTTGGCCTGAACGGTCAGTTCATTCTCATCCTTCAGGTAAGCGGTGATATCGATGGAAAAAGGCAGGTAGCCTCCTTCGTGGTGCAGCAGGAACTGATCGTTGAGGAAGACGTCACAGATCTGATCGACAGCACCGAAATGAAGGACCACCTTGTCATCGTCTCTGGCAAAATCATCAGGCAAAGAGAAAGCCTTCTGATAGTTCAGCTCACCAAAATCTCGCCGGTAGCCTGAAAGCTGTGACTCGGGCGGGAAGGGGATCTCGATGTCTTTCTGATTCAGTTTCCATCTGCCGTTGAGGGAAAAGAAGGAATCCCTTTTCAGAAGCGGTCTTGGATAATATGTCTCATACTTGTTCATAATCTCATTATAGTACTTCTGTTATAATGAAGGCATCGGATAGGAACGGATCATGATATGAAAAGGATCATCATGTCTCTTTTTGCAGGACTCGTCCTCACTTTGGCAGGCCTGTTCATCAATTACATTCATTATCAAAACTACAGCCGCATGTTGCTGGCTTTCAGAGTCTATGGCGGCGAGATCACCATGGAAAGAGGCTTCGGTCTGAAAGTGGTCAAGATCTATGCGATGACTCCTGAACAAGGCACCAGCATGCGTTTTTCTTTTGACCCTTTGACTTTCGTTTTGTCCGTGGTTCTTCTGAGCATCATAGCGTATGCCGTGATCTTTCTGATCGGAAGATCTTTAGCAAAGAGAGGGGAATGAGAAGACGCTTCTGTTTGTCAATACCTGTGTGCGTGAATCTTCCGGGACCAGGATCCTGGCGGATCGTGGATGAGGCGTTAGAGAAGATCCCGGAGATATTGGAATAGGACAGGCAGTTTTGATTCTTCAGCTGCTTATTTGATCAGGAAAGGATAAATGATATGGTTATGAACAGTTACGAAAAAGATGCGATCGAGAGGCTGAGACCTTATTTGCCGGAATGTGCCGTCCTTTTGAAGAGTGACGGGTCTTTCCCGCTTGAGGGACCTTGCAGGATCGGTGCCTATGGAAGCGGTGTGCGACACACGATCAAAGGCGGAACAGGGTCGGGCGAAGTCAATTCACGTTACTTTGTGACGATCGAAGAGGGGCTGGAAAAAGCCGGCTTCACGATCATAAACAAGGACTGGCTCGATGGATATGACGAAGTTCTGGTCAAGGCGAAAGCCGATTTCATCAAAGAGATCAAACTGAGAGCGAAACAGAAGCACACCATGGCGATCATGGAAGGCATGGGTGCGGTCATGAAAGAGCCTGAACACGATCTGAAGATCAGTCAGGAAGGCGGCGTTGGCATCTATGTCGTATCCAGGATCTGCGGTGAAGGAAATGACAGGACTTTTGATAAAGGCGATTTCCGTCTGAACGATTCGGAACTGCGGGATATTCTGGAGCTGAATCGAAGATGCGAAAAGTTCCTGCTGGTCCTCAATGTCGGCGGACCGGTCGATCTGAGCGATCTGGAAGAAGTCGGAAACATACTGGTTTTGTCTCAGCTTGGCGTCGATACCGGTACTGCGCTTGCGGATATCGTTCTGGGAAAGGGCAATCCTTCCGGAAAACTGACGACTTCCTGGGCAAGACCTGAAGACTACTGCACGATCGGTGAGTTTGGAGACCCGGATGATTCGGATTATAAGGAAGGGATCTATGTGGGATACCGCTATTTCGATCTCGCCGATAAAAAACCGCTCTATCCTTTTGGCTACGGACTTTCTTTCAGCAGCTTCGCTCACAGGTATCTGGGCACGAAGGCCGATAAGGATCTGGTCACCGTAAGCTGTGAAGTCACGAATCTTGGACCATACGCCGGCAAGCAGACCATGCAGCTCTATGTCTCCTGTCCGGATGGAAAGCTGAACAAGCCGTATCAGGATCTGGCGGCTTACAGAAAGACAAGGGAACTCAAAGCGAATGAAAAGGAAGAGCTGGAACTTGTTTTCAGCATGAAAACACTGGCTTCCTATGATGAAGAAAAAGAGGCGTATGTCC
>JAEEGI010025945.1_pt1 | contig 11318 bp, 7 predicted proteins | sample 8958751 | NCBI WGS metagenome assembly JAEEGI01 (sample SAMN16246545, study PRJNA631951) | gut metagenome | biome: gut microbiome; feature: rumen; material: KS-attached | host: Bos | place: Iran: Karaj | collected 2018-10 | reverse complement strand
ATAGTATAACTCATCGGTTACTTAGGAAGTAATTTGTGCCTAATTAGACCTTAATCTATATACTAATTAGAACAGCGAAAAGTTCAAGGAGCTAAAGGGCGCAGCAGAGCTGCTGGCTCAAAATTCAAGGTTCAAGGAGTTGCAGGACGTTAGGTACGCTGGGGGGAGAGCATAAGGGAATTGTTCAGAAAAATTCATTTTTCTGCTCGTTTTTACCCCTTTGGTCGGCGTTTCTTTTATGAAATGGAAAAAATGTTGAATGGATAGCGTGTTTCTTTAGAATTTATTTTTATCTTTGCAACGAGATGGAGAAGACGCAAGAACTAACAATCAATGTCATAACGCGATGGGATGCCGACGCCGCGAGAATGCTCTATGAGCATTTCTATGGGGCGCTGGTGAGTTATGGCATGCGCATTCTCCAGGACAGGGAATCGGCCGAGGACGTTGTGCAGGATACGATGGCTGCGCTATGGGAGAGGAAAACGGTCCTGCCAAACAATGCCGCCCTGAAGGCGTATCTCTATAATTCGGTGCGTAACAAGTGTTTATCGCTCCTTCGCCGGCAACGGAGTGAGAGCCTGGACCCCCTCGCGATGAGCAAGTACGAGGAGTTCAGGGTTACCGACGACGGCAATGAGCAGTTCTTTCCAGAAGAGGTGTACCGCCAGCTCTTCCTGATGATTGACCAGATGCCGCCCCGCCAGCGTGAGGTGTTTCTCATGGCGATGGATGGCAAGAAGAACAAGGAGATATCGGAGGCGCTGGGTATCGCCATCGAGACGGTCAGGACCAACAAGAAACGGGCAATGGCTTTTCTGAAGAAGAATCTGGACAGCGAGGAATTGGGCTTGTTGGTTGTTATTTTGAAAAGTTTTTCATTTTTTTCCTAATTGTTTGTAACCGTTTTTTCAGTTTTTGTGTCATAGAGGAAAAAACACTCTATGATAAAGGATTTTAATTCACTTATTAGGAAATACCTATGGGGCAGCATTTCGGATGAGGAATATCAGGAGTTGTCTGAAACGCTGGCTCATGACGAGTATGTCGTCAGGCGTCTGGAACGGATGGCTGAGGCTGACGACCTGAGCGAGCGATATGCGGAGTATGCTTCTGTTGACACGGAGGCTGCCCTGCAAAAGTTTATCAAGCAATATGTTGACAACGGCGAGGCGGGCAAGGCTGCCGAGATGCCCAGGAAGCCACGCAAGACGATGAGGTATTCCCTGCTGAGGTATGCCGCCGTCGTAGCGTTGCTGATTTTCGGTGGTGCCTTCTGGTATCATCGCGAATATACACGTGTGACGCCGCCTGTGATTACCGAGGAGGTGCAGCAGGCGATGGAGCAGAGCCGCGAGAGTGGCAGGGAGGGTGCCCACATCGTGTCGACAGTCACTTCGCGTCAGCAGATCATCAGCGAGGAGGAGTGCGAGCTGTATCACGTGGACGAGAACTTTGCCGAGCAGCTGGCTGAGGCGAAGCGCATCACCACTTATCACGACAAGGAATACTGGGTGACGCTCGACGACGGTACGCTGGTGCACCTGAATTACAACAGCCGTTTGATTTATCCCGAGAAGTTCGGCGACCGCCGCGACGTTATCCTGGAGGGCGAGGCCTACTTCATGGTGGCGAAGGACAAGAGCCGCCAGTTTGTGGTGCACACCCCGCAGGGTGACGTAAGAGTGTACGGAACGGAGTTCATGGTGAATACCGCGGAGAGGATGGAGACGAGGCTTGAGTCGCCGACAGGCGAGAGCAGATACCACCAGGCCACATCGGTTGTCCTCATCGAGGGGTCTATCAGCTTCACGCCGGAGAGCGGCAACGAGCTGATGATGTCGCCCGGGCAAAAGCTGGTGGCCGACAAGAACCAGTTGCTGGTCACCACCACGGACACGGCTCCCTACGTAGCATGGAATACGGGCTTGTTCGTCTTCAAAAACAGTACGTTGGAGAACCTGATGGATGTGATCTCGCGGTGGTATGGAGTGGAGAACGTGTCGTACGGTAACGAGCAGCTACGCAAGATGCATTTCACGGGTAATTTCAAGCGCTACGGGAGTATTGAGCGCATCCTGGACGCCATCATGATGACGTGCGACATCAACATTGATTTCCACAGCAACAGGATTACCATAGAAAACAGATAAAAAACAGTATTAACCACAATAATCACCAAATGAAATGAATAGTAGATTCGGAAAAAGATGTCTGGTCTTTCTGCTCATGCTGCAGATGGTGCAGTTCATGTATGCGCAGTCGCTTGACAAAACTCGGGTGACGGTCGTCATGGATAACATCACGATTGAGCAGTTTCTCGATGAGGTGGAGCGCCAGACTAAGATTGAGTTTATTTACAATGCCGACGAGGTGAGGAACCTGCCGCGCATCTCTGTAAATGAGAAGAACGCAGTCACACGTACTGTACTTGTCAAGGTCCTTTCCAGACTTGGCTGTGAGTTTAACGAGAAGAACGGTATCGTTGCCGTTAAACCGCAGAAGAAAGAAGGCAAGAGGACCACGATTAAGGGTATCGTGCTCGACGAGAAAAGGGAGCCTGTGATTGGCGCCCAGGTGAGGGTCTTGGGTACAAAACTGGTTACGGTGACCGACATCGACGGTGCCTTCACCTTCGACCAGAGCGTACCCGAGAACGCCCGGGTGCAGGTGACCTATATCGGCATGCGCACGGCAGTTGCCTCGGCAAAGGGAAATTTGGTGATTAATATGGAACCCGACACGAAGATGCTCAACGAGGTTGTCGTGACGGGTTACCAGCAGCTGGACCGCCGCCACCTGACGAGTTCGGTGACGAGCAAGGACATGAGCGAGCTGGACATACCGGGTGTCTCTGACCTGTCGAAGATGCTGGAGGGAAAGATTCCCGACCTGGTGGCGCTCACGGGCAGCGGTGAGGTGAACGCGACGTCGAGGATTCGTATCCGCGGAACCAGTACGCTGGTGGGTAACCGTGAGCCCCTGTGGGTGCTGGACGGTATTATCCTGACCGACCCCGTGAACCTGTCGTCGGACGTGCTGAACGACCCCGACTACGTGAACCGTATCGGTAATGCCATCGCCGGCATCAACCCGCAGGACATCCAGCGCATTGACGTGCTGAAGGACGCATCGGCCACAGCCCTGTACGGAACGCGTGCCGCCAACGGTGTGATTGTCATCACGACGAAGAGCGGCCATGAGGGAAAACCCATCGTGTCGTATGCGGGAAAGGTGACCGCCAGAAAACGCCCCTACTACTCAGACAAGAAAATCAACCTGATGAGCTCTGCCGAGCGTGTGGAACTGTCGCAGTATCTGGCGGAGGCACACTATGCCTATCCGCAGACGATGTCGAAGATAGGCTATGAGGAGGCTCTCAGACAGTTGTATGCCGGTGAGATAGGCCGTGACGAGTTCAACGCCCAGGTGGAGAAGATGAAAATGGAGAATACCGACTGGTTTGACCTGCTGTGCAGGAACTCGTTCTCGCAAGACCACTCGCTGAGCATTTCGGGCGGCTCGGAGAAGGTGAGATACTATACGTCGCTGGGTGTCACCGATACGCAGGATGTGATCAAGAACAACCTGAACCGCCGCTACACGGGTATGGTGAAAATCAACTATAACCTGACCAGTAAGCTGAAGGCGGAGTTCAACATCAGCGGCAACCTGAGCGACAGGAAATACAAGTCGATTAATGCCATTGACTATGCTTACAATACGAACCGCGTCATCCCCGCTTTCAATGAGAACGGGACGTATTATAAGTTCCCGAAATACAATAACAGCAACTCGTTGTATGGCTATTACGGATACAATATCCTGAACGAACTGGATAACAACGATATCGACCAGCGTGGCAACAGCATGATAGCTACCGCGAGCCTGAGATACCAGGTGAACGAGAATCTGTTTTTCAACGGGGTCTTCTCTGCCAATACATCTAATGTGGACATCGAGACCTGGTGGGGAGAGGAGTCATACTACATAGCCAGCCAGCGGGGAGCGGAAGTTGACGGGACACCCAAGTCGACCTCGTATCTTCCCTATGGCGGCGAGCTGAGCGTGAACAAGAAACGCACCTTAGGCTGGACCTCCCGACTGCAGGCCAACTATAACAAATACTTTGGTGAGGGGAAGAAATACAACGTGAACCTTGCCGGAGGATTAGAGGCGAGCAGCAGCCACTATACGGGAGACGACTATACCCAGCGAGGCTATTATAAGGACAGGGGAAGAACGTTTGCCACACAGATACCCAGCTCGTATGAGAACTACTGGTCGTGGGTAAGCAGCCATGTGCCGACCATCACCGACACGAAAAACAACCTGGTGTCGGCCTATGCCACGCTGTCGTTCAGCTTTGAGCGGTTCTTCACGCTGAACGTGAACGGACGCTACGACGGCTCGAACAAGTTCGGCAGCAGGAGTAATGAGAAAATCCTGCCCATCTGGTCCATATCGGGTAATGCCAACCTGCTGAACATCCTCAATATCAAGTCGCCGAAGATAGACAACCTGACGCTGAAGAGCTCGTATGGTGAGCAGGGAAACATGCTGGACAACCAGACGCCGAACCTGATTATCAAGAAAGGCGGAATGAACGCTTTCTATAACGAACTGGTCTCGAAGACTGCCTATTTCGCCAATCCGGAACTGAAATGGGAGAAGACGCACTCGTTTAACCTGGGACTGGAGTCGTCGTTCTTCAACAGCCGGCTGATGATAGAGACGGAATACTATTACAAACGCACCACAGACGCGTTTATGGACAAACGCATCTCGGACATCAACGGTTTTGAGAGTTATGTGGTCAACTCGGGAGTCATCACGAACCAGGGCTTTAATGTCACGGTTACCGCTACTCCTGTCAAACTGAAGGATTTCTACTGGATTCTCTCAGGAAACGTGTCGAAGGTGTTTAACAAAATCAAGACTGCCCCAGGCACAGAGAGCTATACGCTCAACGACTTTATCGGTGGTAAGGCAGTCGTAAAGGGACAGCCTGTCGGAACGTTCTACTCTTACAGGTTCGCAGGCCTGAGTCCCGTTGATGGAGGTCCGCTCTTTGAGGACTGGGAAGAGCGCCAGCAGGAGATAGGAACAGCCGACCAGTATACCTTCTACACATCCATACTGGAAGCATCGGGAAGGCGCGAGCCCGATATCACAGGCAGTCTGAACAACACGTTCACCTACAAGCAATGGCGACTGGGCACCACGTTCGTCTTCAACTGTGGCGCGAAAACCCGTTTGTTCAGATTGTTCGATGGTGTGTCGGGAGCCCGGCAGTTCTCCTCGGAGACCAATGCGAACAGAGACCTGAAGCTGAGGTGGATGAAGCCCGGTGACGAGCTGATAACCGACATCCCCGCTATTCTCTGCGGCGGTGATCCTGCCTGGGAGCGATACAGCAACAACTGGACCACCAATAGCGGATATTCCGGTCCTACGCTGCACGGCAATGCCTATACGATGTACGATTACAGTAATGCGCGAGTAGTAGATGCCAGCTACGTGAAGTTGTCGACGCTGACCCTGACCTATGAGTTCAACAAGCAGCAACTGGAAAGACTCAAGCTGGGCCGTTTGGCCATTACAGCCAGCGCGTATAACCTTTACACATGGTGTAACAGCGGACTGAGGGGACAAACCCCCATTCAGGGAGGATTTACCGAGGTACAGCTCTCCGACACGCCCAGTTTCACTTTAGGTTTAAACATTAATTTCTAAATGAAAAAACACAAGATCATGCGCAAGACATTCTATAAAATCATGATAGCGTTCCTCCCTCTGTTCATCACCGGATGCGGGGATTTTCTGGAGGAGTCGTCGCAGGATAAGGATTACATCCGCTCATGGAAAGACCTGAACGAACTGCTGCTGGGTGACTGTTATCTGCCCGTGAACAATACAAACACGTTCACCTCGCACAACAATCTCGGCATGTTCATTCACCTGCTGGCGGATGAGATGGAGGAGCAGAACCTGGGCAACGGCATCAACGACGCTGTGAACAATGAACATAACTACCTGTACGGCGTTATCTCGTGGCAGCCGAGAATCGGATCGTCGGAAAACAATACGGAATTCTATACGGAGAACAGAGAGTGGAAAGCTTTCTATAAAAACATCAACGTGGCGAATAACGTCATTGAGGAGGCAAAGGATATTCCTCAGAACAACGACCAGGAGATTGAGGGAAAACATAAGGTGCTGGGAGAGGCTCTGTTCCTCAGGGCTTTCTATTACTTCTGGCTGACAAACATGTACGGTCAGCCCTACGACGCCAAGACAGCGGCAACGGATTTGGGCGTATGCATCAAGACGACCCCCGAGATACAAGATATGATGTTCACACGAAACACCGTGCAGGAGTGTTACAACCAGATTGTGGCCGATTTGTTGGAGGCTGAGGAGCATCTCTCAATGGTAACGACGTTTAAGCACTCCCTGTACAGGGCGGATGTGAACGCGGCAAGACTGCTGTTGTCGAGAGTCTATCTCTACATGAACAACTGGGCAAAGAGCGCGGAATATGCCAATAAGGTGATTGCGAGCCATCCGGACCTGGAGGACCTGAGAACGTCCAGAGCCAAGTTTATGGTGGCAGGCAATCCGGAGAATATCTTCAGCATGGGCGGTGACGACCTGATGCGCATGATGTCGTCAATGTTCCAGAGCACCCGTGTGAGCCTCGACCTCTACAGCGCGTACAGTTTCAATGACCTCAGGAAATCGTCTTGGTTCTGGAACTACGGCACGTTCACCGGCTATATCAGAAGAGAACCGGGAACCCCGACGACTGAGGTGACGGAGAGTGAGCGTAGCTGGTATAACACCTGGTATTATTATCCCTGTACTGGTCTGAAATCTCCGGTCTCGTCAGTCTTCTGGCTCCGTTCGGGCGAGGCTTACCTGAACCTTGCGGAGGCTGAGGCTTATCAGGGGAACGAGGGTGCAGCAAAAGAAGCTCTGCGAAAGCTGTTGGTTCGCAGGTATATGGATGGAAGTAAGGAGCTGCAGCTGGACGAGACGGGCTCTGAGCTGATTACCCGTATCAGGAATGAGAGAAGGCTGGAGACACCCCTTGAGGGCCACCGCTGGTTCGACCTGAGAAGATACCGCGTGTGTACCGTTCAGCCGGAAAAGGTGGAACTGATGCATACCTACACCGTATACCGTGACGGCTCTACCGGAAACATTATTGAGACAAGGCTCTTTAAACTGGAGAAAGAAGACCAGGCATGGACCGTGAACATACCTCACGAGGTATTGGAGTATAATGTCGGTATGCCTGGTAACAACACCAACCCCTCGCGCGAATATACCATTATACCCACACCCAATTGATCACTATTAACCATCTAAGCATATGCGAAAATTAGTATATATCTTACAAGCTGTTATTCTTCTCACCGCATTCTACTCATGTAATGGGGAGGATAACCTTGAAGCAGACATCCACGACCCGAACGCTTTCTTCGAGCCGAAGCCATCCGCCCAGGACGAAGAGTCGGCTATAAGAAGACAGTTCAAGGAAAAGTATGGGTCGTATCTGCTCTTTAACGACACGATTCAGAAAAACTTCCTGGGTTTTGACATCAACGGTGATTCTGTGTTTAAGGTGGAAACGTTGAGTATTGACTATACCATTGGACAGGCTGCCTATGCGAACAATGCCTATACGTATCTGTATCTGTCGACGATTGAGGAGAAGAAAGCAGCCGTCGACTTCCTGGAGCAGTATGTGTTAGGCCATGTCACCAACAAACTGATGCCCTATTCGTGGATGTTGTGCAGTCAGATAAACTACGACGACGGCAGCCAGCATCCCTATGCCGCTGCCGGACAGCGCAGCATTGTGGTGGCTACGGGACTGGTGGCACGACTGCGTACCGAGGCACAAAAGAAACAGTATGTCGACAGAATCCTGAATATGATTTTAGGTACGTTGGTGATGAATAATTACGATGCTTTTTCTGAGTTCCTGAGTGTCAGTAAGGGCTATTTCGGCCTTGCCATCACGGCGTCCTCGGATGACATATTAAGGAATTATGCCCGTCAACACGGGTTCGTGGATATTGTCAACGGACTTTTTAACACCACCACGCCGACAGAAGAGGAAGACCTCAAGCTCTTTTGCACCTATCTTCTCAACTTTAATGACGAGTATATGGAGTCTACTTTTAAGGATTATCCCTTGGTGTTGAGGAAGTGGGACTTGTTTAAGCAAGTTATTTACGACTTAGGTTTCAGAAATTAAGAATTCCAATTATGAATAGACTATTATTTAGATTATTAGCGATACTGATATGCTCCGTGCCATTTGTCTCATGCAGCGATGATGACGAGGAGGTAACGATGGTGACTCCAACGAACACGGGTGAGTTTGTTGACCAGAGAGACGGAGAAACGTACCATTGGGTGGAATATGGCGGTCTGCAGTGGCTGACAGAGAACTTCAGATACGACATCAACTCCTATCCCGACTGCCGCAACTATATTGAGCCGCAAGACTGGGTGGGCTATTCCGAGAACCAGTATGCCACCCGCAACCGGGCAAAGTATGGAATGTATTACACGCTGGATGGGGCGCTGAGAGCCTGTCCCGAGGGTTGGCGCCTGCCTACTGACGAGGACTGGCAGCGACTGGAGAAGGCCCTTGGCATGTCGGAGAGCGAAACGGCCCGTTACGACTGGCGTGGCGGGATCTCCCAAACGATGGTTACCACGAAAGACAACAAGACATATATCAGTTTCCTGTTGGGCGGGTATGTCACCTATCATGTCTATACCAACCTGAGAAACGGCTGCATCCATAAGGGTGACTGGGGATTCTACTGGACCAGTACCAAGGATACGACCAAGGAAGGCGACTTCTATATTTACCGGAAGTTTGCCTATAACAGGAAGGAAATATGCCGCCAGAGCATGGAGCCGACCAACCAGCTGTTGTCTGTTAGGTATGTCAGAGACGCATCACACTAACCATGATTTGCTGTTTATGTATAGGAAATTATCTCTCATAGCCATCTTCTTCCTGCACGTGATTTGCGGGATGGCACAGGCTCCCTCAAACACGACTGCCGACTCGCTGAGAGTCCTGCAGCAGTCTTCCGATTATGTTGAGGCCAGCCTGATTGTCGTCAGTCCCGGGAAGCTGATCTATAGCGGGGGAGGGCATACCGCCTTGCGGCTGTCGTGTCCCATGCAGAATATGGACTATTACTTCTCGTTCGAGATGGCGCTGACGCCGATAGAGAAGCTGCGTTTCCTCTCAGGCACCGCCAGGGCAGGTTATATCTATACGGACTTCCAGAATGTCGTTGAGCTGTATCGGGAAGAAGGGCGCGAGATGAGAGGTCTCAAACTGAACCTGACGCCTGTACAGGAACAGGAGTTGTGGAGATATTTGGATGGCCAGTGCGAGCGAGGTCCTAACAGGTATTTCGATTACATGAACAGTAATTGCAATGAGGTGATTCTAAGTGCTATTGAGATTTGCCTGGGGAAGGAGACGATAGAATGGAAATACGACAATCCAGACTTCTCGTCGTCATACCGTAGTTTCATAGACCGTCAGTTTACGCATTCGCCGTGGAACTCCATGTTGCTCAATCTGCTGACGGGCGAGAAAGGCGACAAGATGACGGTGGGCACCAATTGGCTTTGGCCGAATCTGCTGCTATCTGAGGCCCAGAAAGCCTGTATCGTGGATAGTGTCGGGGGCAAGCGGCCTCTGGTGGTTGGAGATGAGCAAATCCTTTTGAAGCTATCGAAGGAGAACAAGCCCTTCCCCATCACGCCGAAGATGGTGTTTATGTTCTTGCTGGTGTTATCGGTCTTGATAACCATCTACCAACTGATAACGAAGCAGAGAAACATAGGCTATGTGGCAGATGTTCCCTTGATGGTGATTCAGGCTGTTCTCGGTTGCATCTACTCCTATACGACGCTCTCAAATCTTTCAGCGGGATTTAACTGGATTATCATTGTGCTCAACCCGCTGCCTTTGATCATTTGGTTACTGCTCCGCAAGAAGCCGGTGATGCGACAGTTCTATCTGTTGTTTACCATTATCCTTGTGGTGTATCTGGCATGCACGCCACGTCTGCCCCAATTGCAGACAACGCCCATAGCCATTCTCTTCATAGCCATTGCGGTCAGAACCGCATACCATTATATATCAAGAAGATTCGTTCACAAATAGTTTAATAACTTAATTTTTTTACATTATGAGGTATTTTTTACAAAATTTCGTGTTCAAAAGAGGTCGTTATCTGTCTCTTTTCTGTTTAGTCCTTTTCTCTCTCTCGGCGTACTCCAATAGTGAGTATTACTATTTCTTCACAGAGTTCCATACTTATCCTTCAGGCAAGGGAAAAATCTATGTTTCCGATGATAAGAGTATCGATCCGTCGACAATAACTGATTGGAAAGATGAAATGGAGATTGAAGAATGTATCTGGTCTATCGGAGGTCAAGATTATTATGTTTACGGAAAATCAGATGATTATTTCATTGCAGGTGTAGCGGAAGGTACTCGTCCTGACGAGACATCTGACTGGACTCCTACGACAGATGAAAACGGGAATATCGTAATCAAAAATCAGGATACCCCGCCACGCTATTCACCTTCCTCAAAAATTCATGACAAGGACTCGCTGACGTGTGTCTCGAAGGCACCACTGTTTCCGACTCATTGCGCTTATTTGCTGTTTACAAGAGTAGCTGCAAAGGTTGCCACTGGATATAAGAACTTTGGATCGGTGACCTGCAGTAAGGTGATTAATGATACAGGAGACAATATCACCCTGGAGGCTGTTCCTGCCGACGAGCGTTGTCATTTTACCCATTGGGTGAGAAAGAGTGACGGAGGAAAGGTTGAGACGAACCCGTTGTCTGTTGCTGTTAGCGGGAAAGAAGAATATACGGCATATTTCAGCTGCGACTCTGCCACGGTTATCAACGAGCCCAATGGAGGTTTTATGATCTGGTATAGTGAGAACTCCAACACCATTACCGGTCCGGGCGTAGCCATCTCGTATTCTTTCGCCCAAGACAGTCTGAAACAGGCAGACAATAATGCGTGGTATGTAGGAAAGAGAACGAATACCGGTAGCTCGCTGTATACCGCAACGCCACAGATTCTCTATGTAGAGGGTGAGGTATTCGTATGTAACACACCTCAGTATAATGAGATCTACAACCTGTCGAAACCATTAGCACAATGGTCGGGAGAGAGTGGAGTGCCCGCTTCAGAGATCAGCGAGGGACTGTTGTATTACGCTGTTGACATTGAGAACAATTGC
>JAEEGI010025944.1_pt1 | contig 11318 bp, 12 predicted proteins | sample 8958751 | NCBI WGS metagenome assembly JAEEGI01 (sample SAMN16246545, study PRJNA631951) | gut metagenome | biome: gut microbiome; feature: rumen; material: KS-attached | host: Bos | place: Iran: Karaj | collected 2018-10 | reverse complement strand
GTGTCCTTAGGACACATCGACTCCATGGGAGCACTCAGTGTGAATTCGGCTTTCTTGATTTCCATACTCCTTATATTTTTGCCGACAAAGGTACGAATAAGTGAGCGAAATGCAAAAGGAAAACTTGTTTTTCTTTTCATTTCCGAACGGAAGTACTTTAGACATGGAGTGTCAGAGGTACGAATAAGTGAGCGAAATGCAAAAGGAAAACTTGTTTTTCTTTTCATTTCCGAACGGAAGTACTTTAGACATGGAGTGTCAGAGGTACGAATAAGTGAGCGAAATGCAATTTTTTAAAAGAAAATTTGGTGAATTCGGAAATAATCCGTACCTTTGCATCGTTTTCAAAACAAATGTTTCCGTCCGTGAAGCATTTCCCAATCACAACATTTAAATTCCCAATCAGAATTTATACCCATTTTAGTATATGTATACGAAAGAAGAATTAGAATCAATGGAGATACCCCAGTTGATGGATATCGCCAACCAATTAGGTATTAAAGTATCACAGGACAGCGCGTTGGATGATGTCATCTATGCCATCATCGACAAGGCCGCTGAAAACAGCGCCAGCTCTGAGCCTGCAGAAGACTCTCCCAAGAGGAAGAGAACCCGTATTGTCAAGAAAGACTCCAATCATGTATATTCCGTGAAAGGTAAGGACGGTGAGAATCTGGATGCCAAGAACAAACGCATCCCGAAGAAGACCGAGAGTCCCTCATTGTTCAGCGATGCCCCCGTCAGCGCCCCCGCTCCTGAGGCAGCCGCTCCGGCCACAGAAGAGGAGCCCGCCAAGACCCCTAAGCGTCGTGGCAGAAAGTCAAAGGCACAGCTCGAGGCAGAGGCTGCCGCAGCAGCTGAGGCAGAAGCCAAGGCAGCAGAAGAGGAAGCCCCCGAAGCCCCTGCCGAAGAGCAGGAGATTATGGAAGTGCCTGAAGCACAGGACTTCACTCCTGCTGATGCAGAAGATACTGGTGTCGATGCAGACATCATGGAAAAGCTGCGTGAGAAGATGACCGCCCACAATAATCCAGAGCCGAAAGACGAGACGGATGAGGATGGTGTTTGGAGTGGTGACCCTGGTGATGGTACCGACTTCATCACGGTTGTCGATATCCCCATTGAGGACCAGAGTGCCATCCCTACCCTCGATATGTTCGATCGTCCCGTTGTTCAGCAGGAGGCAGAGCAGCCTGCCTTCGCCCGTAGTATAGAGACACCACGTTATGACTTCGCAGATATCATCACCGCCAATGGCGTCTTGGAGTGCCTGACCGACGGTTACGGATTCCTGCGCAGTTCTGACTACAACTATCTGTCGTCACCCGATGATGTGTATGTGTCACCACAGCAGATCAAGAAGTACGGTTTGAAGACTGGCGATGTCGTTGACTGCACCGTTCGTCCGCCGCATGACAATGAGAAATACTTCGCCCTCTCAACAGTAAAGACCATCAATGGCCGTGTACCTTCAGAGGTGCGTGACCGTGTTGCTTTCGAGCACCTCACCCCACTCTTCCCTGAAGAGAAGTTCACTCTCTGTGGCGACCGCGCCACCACGAACCCCAGCGTTCGCATCGTCGATCTGTTCTCACCCATCGGAAAAGGTCAGCGTGCACTCATCGTGGCTCAGCCCAAGACTGGTAAGACGGTTCTGATGAAGGATATCGCCAACGCCATTGCCGCCAATCATCCCGAGGCTTATATCATGATGCTACTCATCGATGAGCGACCTGAGGAGGTTACAGATATGGCTCGTACCGTTAACGCAGAGGTGATTGCCTCTACCTTCGATGAGCCAGCCGACCGCCACGTGAAGATTGCAGGTATCGTACTTGAGAAGGCTAAGCGTATGGTGGAGTGCGGACATGATGTCGTGATCTTCCTCGACTCTATTACCCGTCTGGCTCGTGCCTATAACACCGTTGCTCCTGCCTCTGGTAAGGTGCTCACCGGTGGTGTCGATGCCAATGCCCTGCAGAAGCCCAAGCGCTTCTTCGGTGCAGCCCGTAACATTGAGGGCGGCGGTTCACTCACGATCATCGCTACGGCATTGGTAGATACCGGTTCTAAGATGGATGAGGTGATCTTCGAGGAGTTCAAGGGTACTGGTAACTCAGAAATCCAGCTCAACCGCTCGCTCTCCAACAAGCGTATCTTCCCAGCCATCGACCTGGTACTGTCATCTACTCGTCGCGACGATCTGCTGCTTGATGAGACCACGCTCAACCGCATGTGGATCATCCGCAAGTTCATTGCCGAGATGACACCGGTAGAGGCCATGAACACCATCCGCGACCGCCTCGTCAACACACGCAGCAACGAGGAGTTCCTGATGTCCATGAACGGATAAGAGCATCTCTTATCATACTATATAATAATGGTGAGCCACACGGGCTCACCTTTATTTTTGGCTTCGATGATCTTCTGTTTCAGCTCATAAAGCCACTTTCGCGATTCGAGCACCCTGCCCACAATCTGATTCCTGCCCACGAGGATACAACCCTGCGTATCCTTGACGGTGTTACCCATGTGGATGCGGATGCCTTCAAACAGCGGCACACCAAGCAGCAAAGGCAACCACATCTTAAACTTCGGACTCCAAGTGATCACTACGGGGTAACGACCTTCGGGAATGGCGAAAGGTTTGAGAACCTCTGCCTTCATGGGCGATCGCAGCACATCTTCTTTCGGCAGCGAGGTCTTCTTCTCCAATGCTGGCGGCTCGAGGGTGTCGCAGAAATATTCCTCCCGCTTGTAGGTACGATATTCCTCGTTCTCCTCTTTGAGAATGGAAAGCCTACCTATCGTGTAGGCTCTCCGTTTTGCAATACGTGTCAATATCAATTCCATATAATTTGCTTAAAGTTGCGATTAAATGAGAGCAAAGCCAAACTTGCTTGAGCTCTGCCGAATGTGAGCAAGTTCAAGGGCGGAACGCCCTTAATGGGACGTTGGGACGATGGGACAAAGGGACGTTTTCTGCCAATGATGGCGGTCAATGGGTTCTATCCATCCGTCACGTTTCCAACGCATGATGATGCTTCGGATACCACTATCAGTACAATCTGACTTTAAAGCCTTCAATTCCTCACGAGAGAAAGCAGGTGCCAACTGATCGAAGATAGAATGATTAACCCCATACCGCTGACATTCATCCTGTGCATTCACATACTCATGGCGGAGTGCCTCACCAAAGACCTTGATCTGCTGTTTCAGGCAGTACTCGGCCATCATCAGTGCGAAGTCCAAACACGACTTGGATTCCTTATCCTTTCCCGAAAGCAGATGGAAGATGACACCGCAACGGAAGCCGATCACGGCCGCACGCTTGCGATAAGTGTCCTTTACGTGATCGATGTCCTTGGCAGCCTCTACACGTTTCTCTTCTACCCAAGCCTCAATAGCCTTCCTCAAACGAGGGGTGTCAATGAGACCTGTGAATGAACGCAAACGGGTCACAGCCTCCTGAATCCTTGCTTCATCTTCTGCCGAACGCTTGCCGAATTTCGGCATCTTCGAGAATGAAGCGTCAGGCATTTCGGCTACCAAGATTCGTGAAGAAAGACCGTTTTCGATGTTGTCAGCCTTGAAACATTTCCTTAAAGCCCCGTTCGTGCCGAGCATCGTCCAGTTATAGGCTACATTTACAACACCCGATTCAGCAGAATCCGAGTTGTAATCCTGTCCCCACTCACCCCGGTCGAAACTCAGGCGATAGATGTCGTATTTCGACGACCATGAGCCGGCACCGTTTGTTTTCCGGAGGGTATCCAATTCCTCCCCGAAGCTATACAAGGTGTGCCCCGTTGCGTTCTTGAAACGCTTCAGAAGAGTCGAACAAGAGACCGTTACGGGCACCAGCCGAATCAGCACATGTGGATCTTCGGGAGCCTTCTCATTGGCTTTTCGACCTTTCTTCCGCTCCTTCCATTCCTCCTCACGTTTACGGGCAAGGGCATCCTCTTCGTCAAACTGACGTTTCCAGATGTCAACGGCATTCTTCACCACCGATTTGTTACTGGCCTGCTCACCTCGGATAATCGACATCAGCCCAAGATGGTGTGTGTTGCCATCACAATATTCCACTTCCACCTGATCAGCATAGGCAGCACAGATAGGCATGATGCCGCAAAGCACAGGCATGTGCATCGACACAGGTACACCAACCAACGACTCTTTAAGTCCGATAGGCAGGGCTTTCACATTCACCTTAATACCCGTCTCAGCAGCCACTGCCTCGGCATCCTCGATTTCATCTGAAGAGATACCCAATTCGAGTGCATCCACAATCTGCTGCATCACCTTCGAAATGCCCTTGGGCTCTTCCTTGCAAGCCGAGTCAATGACTGATTTCAGTTCCACATCGGAAAGTCCGAAACGAGGCATCACCTGCATCAACACCTCTTTCTTATTATCGCAGATGGCTCGGAGGTTGACGGCCAATTTGTGCAACTTGACGTTACGCTCACCCTCGGCAGGCTCCCCCCCATTCCTCCGCCACCACTCAGAGATAATAGAGGTGTAAGGAATGCCCTTGAACATCATACTAGGGACAGTCCCTAAGTTGCAGTTTTCTGGGCTTGACTCAGTTCTTTCAGTCCTATAGTCCGTTGCCAAAAATAACCTATCGCTCACATACTTTGTATGATCCTCGGGAACCATATAGATGCACCTCGAAACGTCCTTCACGGCAGCATCGGGTGTGAATCCCGTAGCCTCTTGCATCAGTTCTTGAGCCGTTTCAGGCGTCATCCCATCCGGCAATTCCACCAACACATGAGTACCACGACGAACCGATTCCTCAATGAGTAGCACTTCGATGCCACAAGATTTTAATGTTTCATGTTTAATCTTTAATGTACTCATGATTTCATCCGTATGCCCCTTCTCGTCGAAGTCCAACATCAGACGGTTCAACGGCTTAACGGCATCCGCAATGGCTCGATGGTTGTCCTTAAACTCCGCGCAATGAGGCGTCCATACTGGCAAACGATGCTTCAACTCATCGTCACCCTTCTCTATACGCTCACACATCTGGGCCAACCAAGACTCCTGGCGAAGCTTCTCCCAATCCTCTTTGGTTGCAGGGAGGCAAGGGGCCCCGTGCCCCTTACCTATACAAGTGAACTTCATGGTTGAAATAACAGCATCCTGTGTCATAATAAGTCCTCCTTTCTTTAATGATTGGTCCATAGTGTATTTGTCTTACGGGTCATCAGCCAGGCTGCGATCTCAAGAGCTTCTTCGCGGAAAAGCTGCTTCATCAACTCCAGAGGATACTTCTTCGGAAATGAAAAGTCAATCTTCACACGCCCACGATTAGGATTGTGCTTTGAATTTTCGCGGGTAAGCTTCACGGCTGCATGGGCTGTCTCAAAGATGGTCTCATACATCGGTCCGTTCATGCCCACATTATAGCGTTTCACTCGGGTGCGACCGTCGGCATCAACCTCGATACCACCCTTGTACTTCACTCGGTTACCGTCAGTTACCACCTTGTCTGATTCCCAAGGACAGGGATAGACGTTGATGTCACCGTTGGTCTGAAAGTTTACACTGCCGTCCAGCTGGACGTCCTGAATTAAAATCTGCTTTTTAAAATTCTTTTTAATCATTGTTGAGTTGAATTTACGAGAGAAGTTTTCGAGAAAGGGCCCTACACCGCCAAGCGGCGCTCAATTGATTCTCTCGACCTCAACTCATGTTAATAATTTAAATAAGGTGAAAACGCTGTGATTTCATCACTCCGAGATGATTCACCTTGCTCATCTCCATTTTGTCGCGGCGAGCCCTGAGAGCTCTGCATACCGCTTTAACTGTTGATCTTTTGCTCATATTCAAAATTTTATTTTACGTCGCCTCCTTAAAGCGACCTTTAAGTTGTTTTCTGATGCAAAGGTACAACAATTATATTGCGGTTGAAAGAAAAACATTGTATAACACATTGATACACAAGCAAATACAAATAAAAACAAGTCCTACACAAGTATTTGTACAAGTTTATGCAAGAAAACAATAAAAAAAAGGGAACCGACAATTGCCGATTCCCTTCATTAGGGGTTTTCTGAAAGCAGGTTACTCCACCTGTGAATTCCAGTTCGATTCCGATTTCTCATAGAGCCCATAGTCATGAAGCACCGACCATAGTTCTCGTTTACGCGACATCTCCGATATAATCCGTTCGCGCACCAACTGGTTCACTCTGTCGGTTATCTGCTTGGGCTTCATGCCCTGAATCTCTGAAAGGAAACTGCTGGTCTCCGTTTCGTCGTTATAAAAGATGGGGTTCAGCTTGGCTACAATCTCCTTTCTATTGTCAATCACGCATTTCTGCTCCTTTTCCAGCCACTCCATCGAAAGCATCCCGATGGTCTGAATCTTCAGTTTGGGCAGCGACAACTCAGCTATTTCCCAGACCTCACTGACCACAGGTTCCACCTCATGACGGTAGATTTCCCAAAATTCAAAGGTCTCACCTCTTCCGATTCTCCTGATGGCGTCGTCACGATGAATACTTACGTCACCAGCCACTGAGGTCTGGAGTCGCTGCTGCTGACTCAGCCACGCCTCATCATGCCTGAGGGCAGAAAGCCACTCCGAGGCTGATCTATAGTCTCCGCGATTACTGCTCATCATAAGCCTTCTTCCTCCTCTTCGCGCCACCAACCATGCCCACATCTTTGAGCATGATCCATCAGATAGTTAAACTCCAGCGAGTGGTCAGCTATCCAACCCTTTGCCAGATACTGAGTACGTACCTCGCGGACTTTTTCGGCAAATTTATTCAATACCTCTGCCGTGGTGCGTCTTACCGACTCGGGTTGCTCATCCCATGACACGGCATTATAATCATAGTCCTTCAATACCAGTCGCCCGCAGAGTTCCGTGTCCATATAATCGTAAAGCGCCTGAGCAGCCTTTAACACCCATTTGTCAAACTGACGGGGCACCACACCATAGATCTCATCATGTAGCATCACCAAATCGGGTCTCAGTTTCAGTCTGCGTCCCCGCTGCCAATGTCGCTCTATATACTGAAGCTCGTCGATGATGGTCTTCACATAGTCACGAGGAGGCATCTTCGTATCATCTGGTTCGCGTATCAGCTCATGGTACTCCATCGAATAAAGTTCGGCCATCGCGTCTTGTGCCGGTTGATAATGGCCGTAGGCATACACGTTGGTGGCATGCTTCTTCAGGATATAAGCCACATACATTGCTATCCGTTCATACTCAGTAGTTGATAACCACTCCACCAACTGTTTGTTCGATACCCAAAAGTAATTCTTGATACCAAAGGCCTCCTTTAGATCGAACAAGAAGTGCAGGCCCAGGTCATGACATAGACCGGCTACCTCCAGTATCAACCGCAGACGGTCTCTTTCCTCATCTGTCAGCGTCTGCTGCTCTTTCAGCGACAACAACGGGTTGGTGGAATAGCCAGACTCTACCTGTGGTGAAATGTCCTCCCACGGCATCGGTTTCCTGCCTTCATCAGCCGTCCAGAACATATCCGACAGGTACATGGCCAACGGCGACGATCCATGCTGCGTTGTCAACAATCGCTCAACCTGTAAGAGCTTAAAAGCCCTGCGCTCGTCACCCTCCAGCACACTTCCTGCTGCAAGATTGACGTCCTTAAAAAAATCCTTTTCAATTTTTGCCAGTATCTTCCTGGCTGTATTTTTCTGTGTCATAGTTCAAAATTGCACGCAAAGGTACAAAAAACTCCCGACAATCCATCACGATCATCGGGAATTTATGATATTTTTGCAGAAAACTCTAAGAAACAACAGGAGTCAGCTCTACAGTGAAGCCCAACGCGGCAACGATACGATAGAAGGTTGACACCTTGGGCTCCGTACGACCTTTCTCTACACGTGAGATATACGATTTGTTTGAACCTATTCGCTGCGCCAATTCTTCTTGAGTGATATTGGCACGTTTGCGGGCATCCTCAATAATCTGACCTGTAAAGAATGCATTAGCGCGTTCCTCTGCCATAGCACGCTCAGGTGAGCCTTCCTTTCCAAAAGCTGCATCCAACTGTGCATCTACATCAAACATTTCAATGTCGTTTTCTTTTCTTCGTTTCATGACTGCAAAGTTATTAAAAGTTTACCAACTAAGCAACTTTTTGCCAATGTTTTTTTTAAAAAATGACTCTCCATAAGCATTTCGTTTAAGTTCAACAATAAGTTCACGACTACAAAATTACAAAAAACTCCCGACAATTCATAACGATCATCGGGAATTTATGATATTTTTACTTATGCTTGTTTGGAAAAGATACAATTTTTATCATGTATAATATAATAACTCCTTCGAAAATCTTAACGCAGTTTTAACGAAAAAAGTTTGGTGGAATGAAATCCTTTTAATACCTTTGCTAATAAAGTTAAATATCTAATTATCAATAAATTATATATAATATGATTACGAATTTTGATACAAACAAAGTTTATCTTGCCAAAGGAATGACCTCGGAAAATTATGTCGATGCAACAGGGCATTTTTTAGGCGCATTGCATAACCACAAAATCAGTTGGAACTTTTTGCCCCTAACCGCATCACCATTTCACATCTGGACGCGTGACTACATGCCAGTGCAGGTTAGTAAAGACAAGTTCGTACGCTTCAATTATGGTCCTGATTATCTAAAAGACAACCCTGAATATAAGCCTGACACATCCGCAATTCTCTCGGCTCTTGGCATACATGTGATAGACTCAGACATTATTATTGATGGTGGCAACGTCATCAGCTGCGGTGATAAAGTCATCATGACTAACAAGATTTTCAGGGAGAATCCGCACTGTGACCACGAAGTGCTAATCGATACACTGAGCCAACTACTTGAAGCAGAAATAGTGCTGATACCTGAAGATTGCTACGATGAATATGGTCATGCTGACGGGATGGTACGCTATATGGGCGAAGGCCATGTATTGCTCAATAACTATTGCGATTTTGACAAAGCTTTGCACAAGAGGCTGTTGAATGCGCTCAGTCCTCATTTTGACATCATAGAACTCCACTACGGTACTTATACCGATAGGAGTTGGGCATATATAAATTTCATGCACGTGGGCCATCACATCCTTATTCCAATGGTGGACGACAAGTTAGGAGAAATGGCCTTCAGGCAGATCGATGATGCTTTCCCACAATGTAAGTGCCATCCTGTTTATCATTGTGAGAGCATTGCTCGCGAGGGTGGAGCGCTGAATTGCTCAACATGGAATATTCTTGTTGATTTGCAAGAAGAAGATAATAGTCATGAATTACCAAAAACAGTTTGAATATGTTTACAGCAAAATTTATCAAGAACATTTTCTTGGAAGCCGAATCCATCAAAGCTATTGGCAGAAGTGGGAAAAAGACCAGAGTCTTTGCCAAACAAGGAGACCTTGATGGATCTTGTACTATTTATAGTTTGATGATGATGCTTATCTTTCATCAAAAACTCGATTGGGAAGATTTGATTGATGGCGAACGTGCAAAAGACTTCGAATTAGTTAGTCGCATTCAGCATGAGTTCCTACATGGACTTAATGGACTCTGTACTAGTGGGTACAAATTGCGAGAAATCTCAGACAGAGTAAACAAGTGCTTTGGCAGTAAAATATGTGAGACATATACAACAGAGCCAGACACTCCGAACACCGTGAGTCGCAGTATACTGCAAGAAATGATAAAAATGTATTTAGATGACAGACAACCCGTTATGATTGGATATTCCAAACCATCTGGACCTGGACACGCATTAGTTGCCGTTGCATACAGAAGAGAGGCATGGAATCGGTTACGTTTGTTCTGTTTAGATCCTTCACACGGAGTGCCCTTTATGCACCCTTGGAATACCGTCATCGATCTCGACTTTCGTTCTACCGACAATGACGATTTTACAGATACCAACTATTGGACGGAGAAAAAGGTATGTGTCAACGACTTTCTTGTCATAATAGATGACCTCCCAGTAGAGAGTGAATGTCCGTTCTAAGGTTTATAACAATAACGGTATGGGCTATCGGTGAAAGTTGCAAGCTCTGTTTCTAACGTGAGTTTTAGAGAATCCGGCACATCAGTAAAGCATTCCTGAAGATTATAGTCTGCTTTGGCTTTTGGGTCTTTTTTACTGCCCAACAGATTGTATCTTTTCTCTGGCTGTTTAAAGTCTATTGCGGGTAATTTTTTTAATACCAAAATAGGGTTGTTTTGTCTTTGGGAGGTCGCATCGAGTATACGAAAAAGGTCAGCGACCTTCCATGGGCCATCGAAAATCACTTTGTCCGTTCGTCTTTGGATCTGACGCAGAAGGATACCACCAAAGTAAGACTCGTCTGTCAGTTCATATTTGTATGACCACTTTCCATTCTTCACTACTTGCGTTTTGTTAATTTTGCTCTCAAAGTTCAAATCAATTCCGCCAAAATCGTTGATATACCAGTAGAGAGCCTCAGAATTTCTAGGATGAACAGAAATGTCCTGATGGTTCTTACTATAATAATAGAACTCGAAATCCAAAATGCGGTATTCCTCATTCTGGAACTTGATAACACATCCGTTCATCAACACTTCTGCTATACGCTCAAAGGTCTGCATAATCGTTACCTTGCTTGCATCGACAGGAATGCGCATCAGGGATTTTAGTTCTTCTATAGTCATAATACTATACTCTATTATTTCCTAAATAAGCATCATACGCCAGCCTTCTCTCTTGCAGCTCTCTCTTCACGGGCGAGTCTGATTTCCTCATTTATTTCATCAAGTGTCAAGTCAGGTAACTGACTACTCTCTGCCATTTTTCTGAATTCGAGGAAAGACTCAAGAGCGCTCATGGATTCCCTTTCAGGTTCTGCTTTGATTTCAAAAGGTATTTTCTTATACATCACCACCGCCTTTGCAAACACATTCATTGCAGCATTCGCACTCATACCCATACGAGAGCAAATTGCATCGAATTTCTTTTTCAGTTGTGAGTCCATCCTCACTGTCATAGATACCTGTGCCATATTCTTATTGTTTATTATGGTGCAAATATAATCATTTTATTTCATTCTGCAATCATTTTGACTTAAATTTATGGCTACTATATGATTCAGTGCAAAAAACTCCCGACAATCCATCACGATCATCGGGAATTTTTGATATTTTTACTTAGATCGACACGAATTTCATAAAAGTCTCTTAGAATGGATAGCGGATTTTTAGATACTGAATCCAATTCTGAATTTTATTGGTTTGGGGGAAGTATTGATCGAGTAAATCAATAAGAGACTCTATCGTTATGTATCCAAATGTTGAGCGTCCTT
>JAEEGI010025943.1_pt1 | contig 11318 bp, 11 predicted proteins | sample 8958751 | NCBI WGS metagenome assembly JAEEGI01 (sample SAMN16246545, study PRJNA631951) | gut metagenome | biome: gut microbiome; feature: rumen; material: KS-attached | host: Bos | place: Iran: Karaj | collected 2018-10 | reverse complement strand
TTTCTCATCTTTGGAAATGTAAGCTGTCAAACCGAAAGTTTGCGGCGTAAACATTGCGTTTGCGTTGAGATTAAACTTAAAATTATTTTTCACAGATCCGTTACCTGATAATTCTATTGTTCCGTAACTATTGCTGAAGTTTGATTTGGTATTAATCTCTTTAAAATCAATATATTCTTTAACGGACGGATGTTTCAATCCTTCATTAATAAACTTATCAATGAGCAGATTTGTCAGGAACGGGTTGTTGAAGAGTTCTGAAAACGTATTTTTGTCTTTGGTTTTGGAAGAAGCGAATAGTGCCACTTCTGAAATTTTCTGAAAATTTATTTTGGAGATATCTTCCTTGCTCAGTGATTTCTCAACAGCAATTTCGTCCGGAACATTGTCTGCAGCTTCGGTATCGGTTTCAATATCTGTCCCTTTTTTGTCTTGAACAGTGGCTTCATTCTTCGTATCCGGCGCATTACAGGCGTCGTCTTTGTCCGGTACGTTATCTCTATTTTTCGAAGGCGCCAACAATTCGGATATCCCGCCCCAGGGCATGGCCAGTGTAATTTTAACCGGAATATTTATATCAATTGTATCATCATTAACCTGTGCATATGCCCAGGTTTCCGGTAATTTTATCCTGCCTCCCAGCAATTCATCGTTAAAACCGTAAGGAATAGTATCCTTTATCGGTGCAAAGAAAGACAAGCCTTTCAGAAAAGCTTTTCGGGAAGCGATATAGCCATTGATTTTATCCCTGTTTTCGTCTGTGAATTCGTTGCGGACTTTCTTTTTGGAAAAAGGCGTGGCCTCCTCTATTTTATCTTTCTGCGCTTTCAGATTGGGCAGCGGAAATGTGGATACTACTGTATAAAGCATATTGTTGGCGGACGTGATGGCAATCTGCATATCAACAGACCGACGGAGGCTTTTCAGCGTATCTGAATTCCCTTTGTCTACGATGTGAAGATAAACATAAGGCTGTTTCCCGGTTTTGTTCGTGGAAATACTAATGGTTGAGTTATCAAGGAGTTCTTTAGGCGCCAGAGACAGCTTGTTATCAGTTTTGATTTCATACGGATCCGGCATGAATAACATATAATTTACTTTATCAGGTGAGAGTTCATTGCGTTCCAAAACCTGAAGGTCTTTGAATTTTCTTATGAATTCCTCTGTTGAGAATTTTTTCCCGGTGACCTCTTCTACTTCTTTTGCTGTATACGCGCATATAACATTTAAAGAGACTTCTTTCTTGTCCGGCTTGTTGGCAAGACCGTAAAAGTTTTTACCGCCAATTTCCATCCAGGAAGGCTGTGACTTCAATTTAAAACCGGAATCCGCATCGATATACGTATTTGTTGCAGCAAAGGCAGAGAGACTGCCTAAAAGCAACAGAGCAGAAACAGAAGCTGTGACAATCTTACCCATTACGTGTTTTCTCCTTGTATGTTGGTTACGAATGTTCTGCCATATTATTTTTCAGGCAGCAATCTGACAGTGTCCGCAATATCTGCTGCCGGCTGCGTCTTCATACGGTCGCCTTTCACAATATACAGACTGAAAATACCATTATCTCTTGTGCCTGACAGCAGACTGTGTGCCAGAAAATCAAATTTGCTGACGACTTTGACATTGGTGTCAAAACGTAATTTTATCTGATTCCCGTCATTGGTAACGGAGGCTTTTGGGTTGGAGAAAATTGCATGCTCTTTAACCTTTTCATTTTTAGTCAGTTCAGGAAGCATTTTATCCAGTGCTTCCTGCATCTCGCTTTGCGGTACTTTGAAAAGCTCTTCTGCAAAATTTGCATAGTCTTTATTCTTCTTTTTAAAGCTATAGCTGGCAAGAAGTACGCTTTCATCATACAAGGCATAAAAATCTTCCGGCTTCAGGTCTGCAACCGCATCCTTTAACGAATACTGTGTCACCATGTTAGCGACCATAGTATAAGGAGCAGCCCAGGCGACATTCAATTTTAAACCATCCTTATCCTTGATTTCAGGAGCAAATTTCGTATAGATCCACTGATCCGGCAGGGCTATAAACTGGTTTAACGTGGGATCTTCCATACCGAACGGCTTAGCCGCTTTTTCGGGTTTGAAGAAAGAAAAACCTTTCAAGATGACGTCCCTTTCTTTTTTCAATTCCTTTTGGATTTTCGGATCGCTTAAGGAAGAATCTGTCAAGGGAAGCAATGCTTTGTGGACGGCATGAGGATCCTGCATGGCGATCTCTGCAGTTTCCATGTTAATGCCTTTGGTTTCATATTCTTTTTTTATATTTGTATCGTTGGCGGTTGAGGTTTTCTTTTCTTTTGCAACCGGTTCCGCGCTGCAGAATGACTCCGCCACATACAGGATGTTATTCTCCGAAGTCAGGAAGACCTGCACATCCATCGCATTCTTTTCTACAGTTTTATCCTCTTTCAAGGATCCGGGGTATTGCATGGAAATAATATAATAATCACGTTTGCCAACTGTTTTAGTGCCATAGGACAGCTTTGCGCCCTTAAGATATTCCTGGTCGAAAATATGGAAGAGACTGTCTTCTATTTTTGTATTTAACGCTGTGGTATAAGCGTAGGTTTCCGGCTGGAACAGTAGATAATCAGGTTTGTCAGTTGCTTTTTTATTCGCTTCCAGAGACAGTCTGGCCATAAACTCTCTGGTCGTAAATGGTTGCCCTGTTTTCTTTTCTACAACATCAGCCGGAATGGCGGCTATTGAGGTCAGGCTGTCTGTTACACTGTTGTTTTCCTGGTACCCGTAACTGTACTTAGACGCATATTCCATTACCGGGTTCACCGTCTGGACACAGAAACCAGAATCCGCATCCCTGTAAACATGCTTTGCCGCGGCCCAAACAGGTAATGCGCAGCTTAACACTAATAGGGAAGACACTATTGCTGCCGCACTATATTTCATATACTCAGATACCTCCATAAAAAAACCTTATTTATTTCTGATCACTTTAATCAGTCCTTTGCCCAGCCGCCAATATTCCGTAACCGACTGCCCCGGAACCGGATTATGCTGCGCGTCAAATACATTACGTTTTACTTCCAGTACTTTTACAGCGAGTCTTTCATTGTTTTCAAATACCCCGATCATGGTGAGTTTTGCGCTCATCTCCCAGATTTGCTGTGTTATACCATTCTCGTTCACGGTCGTGGTCCAATTCAGGATCTCGCCTTTCGCAGGCAGTTTTAAAAGCTCAAGATTGACACGGGTTTTATTCTGGGAATTCTGATTGTCAGTACCGTCTTTTGTCCACCATGTTCTTGCGGTGATGGCGTAATCCGTAATATCCAACACGTAAGAAGAAGTCCCGTGGTACGGAAGAAACTTTATGCTGCCGATCAGGGGAATCGGTGATTCGAGATCCAGACGGTATCCGTTGCTGCTGCGTTCAAAAGAAACGTTTACTTTTTCTGCCGGTCCGGATTTTTCATCATTATAAATGAAGTATGAAGATCGCCCTTCCGGATAAAAATAATCCAGAATACTTTCTTGGGCATGTGCGGCGCACGACATGGCAAGGCACAGTATTGTTACACATAAAAACAATTTGAGCTTTTTCATTTTGACTCGCCTTTCATTTTTTGAATTGAACAACTGGAATATAAAAGAAATATAGTGACGTTTGAGCCTAATTCACTATAACCGCTAATAACAAAACTGTTGATATGTTTCATTTCATCAAATAATCATCAATAGCCGCTGCTGCCCGTTTGCCTGCTCCCATAGCGGAAATAACCGTGGCAGCACCGGTGACGATATCGCCGCCCGCGTAAACGCCCGGCATGCTGGTGGCGCCGTTTTCATCGGCTACGATGTTGCCGCGCCGGTTTACTTCCAAATCCGGCGTAGTCTGATGAATCAGCGGGTTTGGACCCTGGCCGATGGCCATGATGACTTCATCCACTTCCAGCACATAGTTGCTGTCTTTGATGGCAACAGGGGAACGACGGCCGGAAGCATCCGGTTCGCCCAGTTCCATCTTAACGCATTCCAGACCGGTGACCCAGCCCTGTTCGTTGCCGACAATGCGTACCGGATTGTTCAGCAGGCAGAACTCGATGCCTTCTTCTTTGGCGTGTCCCACTTCTTCTTTACGGGCCGGCAGTTCATCCTCACCGCGGCGGTACACAATGTACACGTGCTCCGCGCCTAACCGCATAGCAGTACGGGCTGCGTCCATGGCTACGTTGCCTCCACCCACGACTGCAACCTTTTTGCCGATAAAGACCGGGGTGGCTGCCCGTGGGAACGTGTACGCTTTCATCAGGTTTACGCGGGTTAAGAATTCATTAGCGGCATAGACGCCGTTGAACTGTTCGCCGGGAATATGCATGAAGTGAGGCAGGCCTGCGCCGGTCGCAATATACACAGCGTTAAAGCCTTCTTCTTTCAGCAGCTCATCAATGGTAAAGGTACGTCCGATGATGGCATTGGTCTGGACGTGCACGCCCATCTGCTTCAGCCCTTCAATTTCGTGCTGCACGATTTCTTTGGGCAGACGGAACTGGGGAATGCCGTACATCAGCACGCCGCCGGCTGCATGCAGGACTTCAAAGATGGTTACGTCATAGCCTTTTTGCGCCAGCACGCCGGCACAGGCCAGGCCGGAGGGTCCGGAACCTACAATGGCAACCTTTTTGCCGTTTTTAGCGGCAACTTCAGACGGATCCACTTTGTCCAGTCCGTGTTCCCGTGCATAATCCGCAACAAAACGTTCCAGGCGGCCGATTGCTACCGGCTCGCCTTTGATGCCTAACACGCAGCGGCTTTCACACTGTTTTTCCTGGGGGCAGACACGGCCGCAGACAGCAGGCAGGCTGCTCTTTTCTTTAATGATTTTAATAGCGGAAGCAAAGTCTCCTTCGGAAACCGCGTGGACAAATTTCGGAATGTAAATATTAACTGGGCAGCCTTCTACACAGCGGGGCTTGGGGCAGTTCAGGCAGCGTTTGGCTTCTTCAATGGCAGTGGCTTCATCATAGCCCAGCGCCACTTCTTCAAAATTGCGACGGCGAATCTCAGCCGGCTGTTCCGGCATAGCGTGACGATTTACTTTAAGCATTTGCAGGCACCTCCGCATCCCCATTCAACCGATTCCTGAGTTTTATACATCTTCTGGCGTTCCATCAGATTGGCGAAATCCACTTTATGGGCGTCAAACTCCGGGCCGTCCACGCAGGCAAATTTGTTTTCGCCGCCAACCAGCACGCGGCAGCCGCCGCACATGCCGGTTCCGTCTACCATGATGGTGTTGAGGCTGACTGCCGTAAACACCTTAAATGGTTCCGTGGTGCGAGCCACATTGCGCATCATGATTACCGGGCCGATGGCGATAACGTAATCTACCTTCTCGCCTTTTTCCAGCATGGCCTTCAGCGGATCGGTGACAAAGCCCTTATGACCGTAACTGCCGTCGTCGGTGCAGACGATCAGTTCATCACTGACGGCGCGCATACGGTCTTCCCACAATACCAGCTCTTTGTTCCGGGCGCCGATAATGGAAATGACCTTATTTCCTAATTCTTTGTAGGCTCTGGCAATAGGATATACCGGCGCTACGCCGATACCGCCGCCCACGCAGACCACCGTGCCGAAATTTTTCATTTCAGAAGGCTGGCCTAACGGGCCCACGATGTTATCCCATTCATCCCCAGCTTCGAAATCTTCGCAGATGTGGCGGGAGGTGTTGCCTACCACCTGGATGATCATGGTGATGGTTCCTTTTTCCCGGTCAAAATCCGCAATGGTGAACGGAACCCGCTCACTTTCGGGATCCGATAACACAATAACGAATTGACCCGGTTTGCATTTGCGCGCAATCAGCGGCGCCTCAATCACCAATTCGTATACGGCAGGTGAAACAAGTTTTTTGTCCAAGATTTTCGCCATGATGATTCCCCTTCCTTCAATTCATAGTTCTCTATCTTATTATTATAATACGTTTTCAGGTTTAGTTGTTACAAATTTTAAAAGAATTTGTGAATAAAAACCGAATCAAACATAGTTCCGGGTAAAAAACCAATTCGTGATTTTTATTTTCCCGTCAGGCGTTTCGCAATTCTGTCTGCTTCGAAATAAATCTTCTCCGCATCCAGCGCTTTCACTTCGCCTTTTTCCATCACTACTTTGCCGTTGATGATGGTTGTGTCCGCATCATTGGCATTGGCTGCGTACACCAGCAGGCTCATACGGTTGTTCCGCGGATACCAGTGCGGTTTGTTCATATCATACAAAACAATATCGGCCAGCCAGCCTTTTTCCAGTTTTCCCAGCTTGTCGTAGCCAAGGCATTTCGCTGCCTGGTACGTGGCCATGTCCCAGGCCGTTGCCGCCGGAATACAAAGCGGATCGTAAGTGACGCCCTTGTGCAGCATGGCCGTAAGCCGTGCTTCTTCCAGCATGTCCAGATTGTTATTGCTGGTTGCTCCGTCAGTGCCAAGACCAACCGTGATACCTTTTGCCAGCATTTTTTCTACCGGCGCAATACCGCTGGCCAATTTTAAATTGCTTTGCGGATTGTGGGCGACTCTTGCCTTTTTGGCAGCCATGATTTCCATTTCTTCATCCGTTACCCATACGCCGTGGGCAATCAGGCAGCCTCTGTCCAGAATGCCAAGGCTGTCCGCGTATTTAATGGGCGTTGCCCCGAAATTCTTTACGCAATTCTTTACTTCCTGTTCTGTTTCCGCCAGGTGCATGTGCAACTGGCAGCCCAGTTCGCCGGCCGTATCCACTAACAGCTTCAGATATTCCGTGCTGCAGGTATAAGGCGCGTGAGGTCCCAGCATGACGGTAATCAGTCCGTCATCTGTTCCGTTCCAGTCTTTGTAAAGCTGCACATTTTCATGGAGCCGCTCATCTTTTTTGTCATATTTGTCGCCCATCAGGCCCCGGGACAGGCAGGCGCGAATCCCCGCTTCTCTGGCAGCCTGTGCTGTTTCATCCATAAAGAAATACATGTCTGCAAAGGCTGTGGTGCCGCTTTTCAGCATTTCCAAAATGCCCAGCTGGGTGCCCACATAGCAGTCGCCTTTCTGCAGGCCTGCTTCTGCCGGCCATACTTTGTTCTGAAGCCAGTCCATCAGCGCCATGTCGTCGGCGTAACTGCGCAGCAGGCACATGGCGATGTGGGTGTGGGCGTTCACCATACCGGCAGCCGCTAATTTTCCCGTGCCGTCAATCTGATACGCATCCTCATAGCCTTTTGGTTTTTTAATACCAATGTATGAAATTTTATTGTCTGTGATGCCGATGTACTTCTTTTTGTAAGCCGGGCCGTCCGTAACAATTTCCACGTTGCTGATTAAAATCTTCTTCATGGTACGTTCTTCCTTTCGTTAAGTTTGAATAAGATATAATGTTTCACTCTTCTCCCCGCTGCCTCTTGCTGTAATGATTCAGATAAAAATCGTGCAACGCTTCCGCGGTTTTTTCGTTTAACGGAAATGGCGTGCCGAAAGAATGGGCAATACAGTAAATCTGCGCAGCTTTTTCCAAAATCTGCGCCGTTGCCAGCGCCTCTTTCATAGTCCTGCCCCAGCACACCGCGCCATGGTTGGCCAGCAGTGCGGCGCTGCGTCCGCCTTCCATAGCCTGCACAGCGTTCCTGCCCAGTTCTTTTGTGCCTGCCATGGTGTATTCAGTACATCGCACTGCACCGCCTGTAATTTGTGTCAGGTCTTCTATAATGGGCGGTAAGTCCTTATGTGCCGCTGCCAGCGCACTGGCATAGACGCTGTGGGTGTGCACGATGGCCTGTGCCTCCGGAAAGCTTTTGTATATTTCCAGGTGAAGCGGCAATTCGGAAGAAGGCCGCAAGGGGACCGTGACAGAACTTCTGTCCTCTTTACAGTTGACTGAATCCGCGGCAACCGGTTTGTTACCAAAATCTTGGTTCGTTAATGCGCCACTGCTCTCCGTAATTGTTCCCTCCATATCCGTCACTACAATATCTGCGGGAGTAAGTTGTTCATAATCCCTGCCCGACGGAGTGATGGCTATATGGTCAGCATCTACGCGCTGACTGATGTTTCCATAGGTGCCGATGGTCATGCTGGAACGGGCCAGTACCAGCCCCGCCTCCACCACTGACTGTCTGATAGAATCCAATGTTTCTCTGTCCATACAAATTCCTCTGTTTATTGTTGTTTTAATTGTTCGTTCTTCAGCATAATACAAAACTCTTCAAAAGACTTTTGCGCGTCCCAGGATGGGAAAGAATACTCCTGAATTTTTCCTTTGTCACCTTTCCAGTATAAAAACATCCAAGGGCCTCTGCCGCCGTCTTCCAGATGCTCTTTCCTCTTTTCCACTTTGCCTTTCTTTAAATAATTAAAAAATTGTTGCCATTCTGCCTGTGAAAGCTCCTTTGTACCGGTGACAGTGATATCCTTTTCGGTCAAAGGCCAGTGATTTCCTTCCCGCTTTTCATGATGAAACAGATGCGCACCGTTTTTCACAAGAAAACGATAGCGTTGAAACTCCGGCGGGTATGTGGAAGAAGAGTATGTGAAATAAAACTCTGTGATGTCTGGCATTTTAACGTCAGTTCCCACAGTCTTCGGGCCGTTTCCCGGAAGCAAATCCGAAAAACTGCTGCCGCCGCCGGTGCATCCCAGCAAAAAGCTGGCAGAAAAAAGCAACACTGTTGCAATCATACCGTATCTGAATCCGCTCATCGCATTCCCTCCCTGTCCGGTAACATATCTTTTCCTTGAAAATCAAGGATGAATCAACAGTATTCTATTCATTGCAAACCAATACAGAGGATTCTGCTGATATCAATCTCTTATATCTTCCTCGCTCTTACGCGAATCCGCACATAGTCGATGATCCACTTGCCATCATTGCAGAGCTTTGGCCGCAAACGGTTTTCTGTTTCCTCCAGAATTTCAGCTTTTTGTGTTTCTTCCATTCCACGGAACGGTTCGCCGACAAACATTTCTATCCAGTCCACAACAGTTTTTCCCAGACTTTGCGGCGTCGGGCGGTCAAACAATACAGCGTAATCCGGACGCAGTCCGTTGCGCTCCAAAATCGCAGTGTATTCAGCAATGGTAGGAAAATAGTTGATGCGGGGATAGTGTAAACCGCGCGCTGTGAAACACTGCTCCAACACGGCATGGACTGACTCCGCGCAATTTTTGCCGCCAAATTCGCAAACAAGAGTTCCGTCCGGCTTCAATGCACTTGCAATGTGAGCCGCCAGCGCATCCTGCTTTTCTGCATCGATCCAATGAAATACGGCGTTAGAAAAGATGACGTCCACCGGGTCCTGCAACGTAAACTGCGTAGCGTCGCCCTTTTCAAACCGGATGTCCGGATAGTTCTGCCGCGCTACATGCAGCATTTCCGACGATGCATCCATTCCCTGCACCCGAAAACCAAGCTCCTGCAGCTTTTTGGTAAGAGCCCCGTTGCCGCATCCTAAATCCAAAACACGTGAGCCAGCCGGCGCATCAATGAGCTTCAACACATCCTCACCGTATTTATGAACAAAGGAAAAATGATTTGTGTAATTCGTTGCATTCCATTCAATATTCATAGCTAAACCGTTTTTTTCTGTTCCTATCTCAATCGCAATAATTCAGGAGGAAATTAACCGGGCGATTGCATCATAAAAAACCTATTCACACATTTCCGCCAGGTTCAACTGTGTGCCCTGCTGCATCTGTTCATATTCTTTTGTCGCCGGGATAGCCGATACGATTTTTAATGCGCCGTTTGTCTTGTCGATCCAGAAGGAAGCATGATCTGTCCAGAGCTTTCCCCTGTTATGCTCCCGAAGAAAAATGAAATGGCTTTCCGTTTCATAACCGGCGCTGACTAACGCAAAGGGTCCCATCCACTCTTTGGCGATTTCGTAAGCCTGTTTTGCTGTGATCATGATTACACCTCTCCTCTTCAACTGTTAAAATATAATAATTAGTCCTCACAACAGCCCGCACATATTCATAAACCATATCTTCCGGTGTTTCCCATGGATATACGCGTTTGACAAGTTTCATGGACTCTGCTCTCATTATCCTGCAAGGTTTGTTCTCCTTATGTTGCTTACAATTTCTATCTTTTATGCCTGGAAAACTATTTATTGGATTCTATCAGGTTCTCCAGGCTGTCTTCTTTCCAGTTGAATTTAATAGATTCGCTTTTTACCCAGCCCTGTACCCAGCCGCTTTTTTCTTTCCGCTTAATTTCAATCCAGATTCCTTCCGTCTCCGTCGTCCGCTTATGCATTAAAATCACGGCGGTTTCTTCCGGGAAGTTTCCCACGGCTTTCGCTTTGACAGAAGGTTCGGCATAAACGGTAACCGTTCCGCCAACAATCCGTCCGGTACCGCCCGGGTTCTTACCCTGATTTACGCTTGCTGAGCTTTTCGGAAGTATATTTAACGTATTCCCCTTCCCTCCGCATCCTGTCACAACAAAAAGAAGACCTATTGCCAACAGTATTAAAAAGAGTTTCATGACAGCGTCCTTTCCTGACACACGGCAGGTCATTCTATTTTCCTGTTTGCTCCTCTTTCAGCTTCGCACAATACTTTTCAAAAGATATTCTTTTCTCATAACTTGCAAAGGTAAACTCCTGAATTTTGCCCTTGTCCCCTTTCCAGTATAAAAACAGCCAGGGACCTCTTCCGCCAGATTCAAGATGTTCTTTCCTCTTTTCCACTTTTCCGTCTTTTAAATAGTCAAAAAAGGTTTTCCATTCTTCCAGCGAAAGTTCCTTTGTGCCGGAAACGGTGATATCCTTTTCTCGCAGTGGCCAATGGTTGCCTTCCCGTTTTTCGTGATAAAACTGATAGGTTCCGTCTTTCACAGAAAAACGATAGCGCTGGAATTGCGGCGGGTTTGTGGAAGAGTCGTAAGTGAAATAAAAATCTGAAATATCTTCCATTTTCACGTCGGCTCCCACAGTCTTCGGACCGTTGCCGGGCAACATATCTGAAAAACTCCAGCTGGCTCCGGCGCAACCCATCATCAAGAATAAGGGAACAACAAGAACAATGGCGATTGAGCTGTATTTAAAAACTTTCATCACAACTCCTCCTTATTACTTCGTTCATTTAATTCAATACGACCATTCTCTGTCATCGCCTGCGCCAAAACGAACGGTATTGATTTTCCTGCTTTGGGGCCGGATGACCAGCACGTCCCACAAATCTTCGGAGGCAGTGTTTAGCTTTCGTTCAGGCGCAAGAGCTTTTCCTTTTTTCGCTTCTATGTTCTGGCACTTTTGCGCGGCAACCGAAAATTCCAAAAAGGGCTTACTGTGACTGTAATCTCTGTGAATATGACCGGAGATGG
>JAEEGI010025942.1_pt1 | contig 11319 bp, 4 predicted proteins | sample 8958751 | NCBI WGS metagenome assembly JAEEGI01 (sample SAMN16246545, study PRJNA631951) | gut metagenome | biome: gut microbiome; feature: rumen; material: KS-attached | host: Bos | place: Iran: Karaj | collected 2018-10 | reverse complement strand
ATATTTTTTAGTAAATCTTTAATATACTTTCTACATTTAAATGGAATATATTTTATTTTTTTATTATCAAAGGGATCTTTTTTACCTATTAAAATTATATTATCTTTTTGATCTCCACTACAATTAAAAATAACTGTTTTATTATTTATAGAACTAAATTTACAATATTGATTATTATAACTTAAATCTTGATAAATTTTATTTCTTCTATAATTAAAAGGTAAATCATAATCAAAATCATCACTTTTAAAACAAAGTTCATTGAAAATAATTTCATTTTTATCATAAATATTAATTCCTTTTTCCATATAAAAATGATATAAAGTATTATTGAATTTTAATAAAGAAGAAGAAACAAAAATTGAATAATCAATGAACTTGCATTTTGATAATAAATCAATATTACTATTATTTAAAGAAATAAATAAATTAACACCAATAATACTTTCATTATATTTATTATCAATATAAAACATTAAATTATTTGGTATTATTGTTAATATTACAACATCTTCATCTTCAAGACAATCTGTCAAATTTATAATACTAAGAGAACTATTATAATAATATTTTAAATGATCAATTATTGTATTAATTGCAAATTTTTTATACCAAATATATGAAATTAAATTTAATTCATCTGAAAAAATCTTATAACCATTTTTAGGTAAATTAGATTCCATTGCTCCTTTTTTGTTAATAAAATGAGCATTTAATAATATTTTTTTAATATAATCATTTTCCATTTTTAACCTTCTTCTTCTATTATCATTTAAATTGTTATAAAATAAATTTAAAAACAAAGATAATTGATTAAAATAAAAAACATTAATTTTACTATTATATTCCATAGATTCCAAAGAAGAATCAGAATATTTGAAATAAGTAATAAATTCACTAGCAATATTTTTAGGAATTAAATTAGAAAACATTTGAACTAAAAAAAGAACACCTTTAATTTGAGAAACTAAATTACTATTAGAATAATCAAAATCATCATTTCCAAGAGTATATTTATTTATAGCTTTCATAGGTTTAATAATACTTTCTAAATCAAAATCAAATTCACAAAATAATCCAATATACCCTACTTTACAATTACATTTCATTAAATTTATATCACAAGAAATATAATGTTCTTTTACACATAAATAATTACAAACATTAATTCCTAAATTTTTAATAATTTCCATATCTAAATCTTCAGGTAAATAACATTGTCCATCATATTCAATTGTACCTTTTGCACAATTTTCTACACAATATTCTAAATTATTTTTTAATTCTGTTTCATAGCAAAAAATACATTTATTTCCTTCTTTTGGACTAATAGCATAATTTAAATTATCATCACATTTTTCAACACATTCTCCTTCTTGATAATAATTTTTATTATTTGGCATTTCTTGACAATATTTACAACTTGGGTAATTATCATCTATATATCTTATTAAAGGAGGAGTACATTTTATTCTTAAAATATCAATTTCTTTTTCAGAAGTTTTTTCACCACATTTATTTTCACATTGTAAAATATAAGTTCCAAATATTATATTATTTAAATTAAATATTAATGATATTTTCCTTTTATTATTTGAACTTAAAATTGGAATTGAAGATATTAAAATGTTATTTCCTTTTATAATACTACATTCAATTAATTCATCCTCTAAAAGTTCATTTTGGAAAATCACTTTTACTAATTGAAATGAAGAACCTTCAATTAATTTTCCTGTTATTGAAGTTATATTTGTAAATATAATATTTGATTGAAGATTTATTTCTTTTTTGAAATTTCCACTTGTAATTTTAATTGAATTTATCATATTATTTTTTACATTTATGAAACATGTAAAAATATTAAATGAGGATTCTATATAATTTTCACATTCAAAATTTCCAATATTTATTGTTTTATTATAAAATTTAGGAGTTTCTAATTTAAAGAATAATGAACCTGAATTCTTTGTTTTACAGATTGAACTTATTACTTCATATGAAAAAATATAAAAATATTTTGTCCAATAAGAATAAGTTATTGGTATTACAGAAGCTTCTGTATTTTTTAGAATATAATAACATAATATTATTGAATTAGATTTAATTAAACATTTATTATTATTTGGAGTATTATCTATTATAATTTTTTTTAAATCTATTTGATTTGAGTTTTGCTTTAAATTTAATTCAAATGAAACATTTTGGTTTCTTATTCCTTTATTAATAATTTCTATATCATTATTAATTTCAAATGGAGAATCATTTACATTAATTATTCTATTTAATTTTATAAATTCATTATTTTCATCTTGATAAGGAATTGATTTTCTAAATAAATAAAAAGTATAAGTATTTTTTTCTTTAACATAAATTTTAAAAGTAAAAAAAATTTTATCTGGAGATAAATTTAATTGTATTTCTTGATCAAGAGTATCTTTTTTATCAGATTTAATTAAAACATGTGATAAAAATGGCATATAAAAATCATTTTTAGTATTTTGAATGGTAATAGAAATAAAACCTGTATTTATTAAAGAAGATGAATTTGGTTGAGTAATTATAAAATTTGTTTGAGATAAAGTATTTGAAATATAAATTGTTTGATTTGTATTATAATTTTCATAATAAATTGAATATGATTCATAATAGGATATATAAGATGAAACTTTACATATTATTGAATCATTAGAATAATATGGTTTATTACATATTAAAGGAATAATATGTGCATCTGATATTGATAAAGGTAATATTCCTAATTTATTAAAAGTACAATATAAATTATTTAATATAATCCAATCTTTATAAAAGTATGTTTTTTCAACAGTAAAAGAAGTGAAATAAATATTTGAAATAAAATATATTCTATTATTATAATTATTGTCATAAATTTCTAAAGAATAATTTCCTTCTAATGATGGTATGACTTCATATATATTATTATCATTTGTATTTTTTAATTCTAAAGAGATATTTTCATTTTTTAAAAATACAGAAAATGATAAATTTAAATTATCAACAGGAGATATTGTTATTTTAAATGGTTGTCCTATTAAAATACAATTTGTTTCATATTGAAGTATTTGAAAAATTTCTGAAATATTATCTGATAAAGTTTTATTTATCTTTTTTGCATATATATCGGTATTCTCAAAAAATTTTCTATAAAGTGTAATAAAATAAGAATTTTCATTGTTTAAATAAGGTTCAATTCTAATTGATGAACTATTTAGCAATATATAATTACATGATATTGAATAAATATCACATTCTATTTTTTCTTCTATATCATTTGTATTTTCTAATACTACTTTGTCTATTTCATTCATTTCAAAATTATTTGAACTTATAATAATAGGAGAAATATCATTATTCTGAATTTTTACTGGAAGGGTTAAAATGAAATTGGCATCATTTATACTATTATAAATATTATATTCTGTGTAATTAAATGTTTCATTAATAGTGATATTTTGCTCCAAATATAATAAATAAAAAGTATCATTTTTAGTTTCAAATGATAATTCATCTGCACTACATATTATATAATCCTTTTTATCTTCTATTATTTCACATGTTAAATCATAAATTTCAGATAAATTTGATTTCTTTTGAATTGAGAGACCTTCTAAATTACAATAAATACCTTCAAATATTATATTATCTTTATAAAAAAAATCATTAAATTGTTTTTGAATTGAATATATATCAATATTAAATTTCCAAATATAATAATCTGAATTATTATGTTCCATAATTTTTAATTGAAATCTATCTTTCATATTTGAACTATTAAGATCTTCTAATTGTTCTTCTAATTCAAATGAGTAATCATCATCATATGTAAAATTATAATTGTTTGAATATAAAGTATCTTCTAATATTAAACTAATTTCTGATAAAGAAGTTAAATTTGAATCTTTAAAATTTTCATTTATAATTATTTTTGGTTTATAAATGTTATTTAAAATACATTGATGGAAGTTGGAGAAAGTAAATAATTCATCAAAGTCTTTCACAACAATAACTTTTTGTTCAATTTCATAATCTTGTTCTATTCCAATATATCTATAAATAAAATTATAAACTCCTTCACTATCACTTTCATTTATCTCAAACATAAAAGAAAAAGTATTATTAACTAATTTAATATATGATGTTTCATTTTTATAATATATTCCTTCAATTTTATCAATTTCATTGTGAAATTCTTCTTTTAAATAAATATTAACTACTCTATAACTTAAATTATAATTTAAAAGTTCTCCGGAATTTAATACAATATAAATTTTATCAAAAATAAATTCTAAATCAAAAATATTAAACGTAAGAAATATCGAAAAATTTTGAGATATAAGAGAATTATTATTATCATATTCAATAGAATTCCTTTTTATTCCTGTCAAATAAGTATCAAATTCATTTTGTAGTATAAAATTAACTATTATTTTACTGTTATTGTTATTTTCAAAATCTATTATTTTTTCTAAGAAATATAATTCTTCAACTTCTTCATCACCATTGTATGAAAGGGTAACAGTATCAATTTCTTCCATAAAAAATTCATTGGAGGAAATTTCTAATTTATTGTTTCCTTTATATAACTTATCAGGTATATTTATGTTAAAGAATGCAGTATATATTGGTTTTGATACAAAATATTTTTCAGATAATAAAAATTGGTGTTCATTTTGAAGGATATATAATTGATAATATCCAGCAGGATAACCATTAAAACTTAATAACAAATCATTAAAAAAAAATGTTAAATTATTATTTATTTCATAAATACTATTTGTAGTATTGTAATTAAGATAAATATTGTCAGATTCTTTTTGAAATAATAATATTATATTTTTTTCCAAAAAATTTATGGGTGTTTTTAATTTAATATAAGGAGAATTCATATAAATAAAATTTTCATTTGGAGATATTAATGTTGTATTAATTGTTGTCACATTAAAATAAAATAAAGGATTGCTATAATCATTTCCTTCAATAATTAATATATCATAAATATCTCCACATGATCCAGAGATATCTGGTGGTAAATAAATAAAATTATTTTCTTCTGCTGTAAAATAAGAATATGAGAAGTTTTCATTTGTTTGATTTGATATATTTATTATAATATTAAATTCTTTTATTGAAATATTTTGAAAATATGTTGGATTTTTTATACTTAATTTATAATTTGGAAATTTTATAATATCATTTTGACAATAATCATAAAAAGGAGTTTCCTCTTCAAAAGATAAAAAATCATCTAAATTATAAAAAACATAAACTTTATCATATATATTATGTTCTTTTTCACTTGGATAATTTTTAAAAGTAAAATAATAAGTTGTGTCCGTATCTATTTGGAATTGATAACTTCCATTTTGTAAATCTATTAATGTTTCTTTAAAATCAGGAGCATTTACATGATATTTAAATATAGTTAAATTTTGAATTCCAACTTCAATTATTCCATAATCATTAAGAGAATTCGTTAATCCATTAATGAGAACAAAATATTTTCTTTTTGCTAAAAATTTTAAAACTGAAATTCCATCTTCTAGAGAAATATTATTTCCACATTTATCAATATATGATAAATTATAATTCCCAATTTGTAAATAGTTAATAGAGAAATTTATTTCAATCATATTATTTTCTTTTAATTCAAATCCAGAAGAATTCCATTTTTCATTTTCTTTTTGTAAAAAAAATTCTCCAAAATCACTATTTGTTAAATCATTTAATGGTTTATCTGATGTAATGTTAATAGTTATATTTTCTAATATTTCATTCTCATCAAAATATTTTTCATTAATAGATTTAATAGAATAAAAATTATATATTTCTAATTTTACATTCTTTTTTTCTAAAAGATTAAAATTTCCACTACAATTTGAATAAGCTGAAATTAAATGTACACCTTCTTTGAATGAATCTGAATTTATTTCATATTTTTTTAAATTAGGATTATAATCAAATGTTAAAGTACTTGAATTTAATGTTATAGGACATTCATCAATAGTATTGATATAAAAGTAGTAAAAATGTTCTGTTAACTGGTCATTATTTGGATAAAGTGAAAAACAAGTGTCTCCTTCAATTATATAATTTGCAAAGAATATTTCTTTTTTTGTATTTTCCATATTTTCAATTTGAATTTCAACTTTACTAGGTATTATAATATTAAAAGTTAAATTACATAAGAGATATTTGTCATTTGGTTCTTCACAAATTAAAATATTAAAACTATTTTTATATTGTTTTGCTTTTTCAATATTTTCAAATTCTAGTTTAATTGGTTCTAAAGATTGCTCAGCATTAGAAACAAAAAAAAATGGAGTTAATAATACATATTCAACAGAATATTCTTCGAAATCAAAAATTCTTAATAATTTTTCATCATCTAATTCCCATTCTTCCCTAATTCTTTTAATATATATAACTTTAACAATTGAATAATCATTATCTAAATTAATACTAATTGAGTTATTATTTAAATCAATTTGAAATTCATTTTTATTAAACGTAACATAATTATTATTTAAACGAACTTTAATTTCATTGATTAATGGTAAATAAAACTCAGAATCATAAGTGTATATTTCAATATAATTACTATCATTTATAATTTGGAAATTAGTATCATTCAAAGAATTTGATAGAAAAATTACACTTTTCCCACTAGAATTATGATTATAATCATCAGCATAAACATCATTAATTGATAATCTATATTCTCCAAAAAAATTATAAATACCTTCATTCATTGTACAATATAATTTTTCCTCATCTGAATTATAAATTGAATTATTACAATTAATAATATTAGTTGTATTAATCGGATATGATATATCACTTATTCTTTGTAAATAAAGAGGAGAAAATAATTGTGATAAATCACAATAAACTTCAGAAAAAACTAATGTTTTATTTGGATATAATTGATATTTTGGTAATTTATATTTTGTTAGAGAAAAATTTAAAATATAAAGAGGATTTTCAAAATCATTATTTTCAACAATCTTCCATAATTTTGATGAATTTTTTTGAATATTTCCTTCTTGAATTTTACTATTAAATGGAAAATCGTGATTAGTTCCGTTACCATAATTTAAAGTAAATCTTTTAAAATGTTTTTCACTAATTCCTTCATTATCTATATTAATATCAATATATGGTAAATTACATTTATCAGGAATTGAATATATTTTAAATAAAGATGATAATTCTGAAACAACAGTTATTGTTTCAATAAAGATATATGTATTTTCTTTATAAACAAAATAAATACCAAATTTACCTATTTCATTAATATTAAAATAATAATTATTATCAATATCTTTTTCTAATTCAAGATAATTGTCATTTGAAGATTGAATAAATAACTTTCTTTTTTTAGCAATATCATTTAAAGGTTTAATTATAAGTTTATTAATTATTTCAGTTTGATTTAAAATAAAATACAAATGATTAAAATCATAATCTTCATCATAATCATCATATTCTTCTTCATATGTTTCTTCTTCATATTCTTCATCATATGCTTCTTCATAATCTTCATCATATTCTTCTTCATAATCTTCATCATATTCTTCTTCTACATATTCTTCATCATCATATTCTTCTTCTACATATTCTTCTTCTAAATTACGAATGAATTTATTTTGATGTTTTTTAATTTCATTTTTTGAAACTAAATCAATACAAACATAATTTTTACAAAGTAATTGTTTATGAAGTTTTTTTTTTAAAGAATAAATAAATGTTTTGTTCACAATTTTTTTCAAAATTATTTTCGATTTTTTTTGTGTTGGTAAATAATAATCTTTTAATTCAATTGGACTGATGATTTCTCTTCCATTCAATTTAATTTTTTTTTTCATAAATTTTATTTCAGAAATATTAAATAAAGGTTTTATTTTTTCAGAAATATAGTTATTTTTATTATTTAAAGAATAGATTTCACAATAATTAAAATAAGAAAAATCTAATACAAACATAAAATTTTTTTTGAAATGAACTATTTTTGGAAATATAATCTTATTTTCACCTAAAATTGATTTACAATTCATTGAGATTTCTAAATTTAAATTTGAAATTCCATAAACTATAAATTTTTGTTTTGTTTTTAATGGATTTGATGTTGAAAGAAAATAAATTTCATTTTTATTTTGTAAACATATAAAAGACAATAATCTCAAAAAAATATAAAGTTTGAAATTAAAATGAAATTTTAATATTTTCCATAAAATTACCATCTATCAAATAATTATTTAAAAAAAGATAAATATTTAAATCTATTTTTTCTTTAATTAACAAAATTTTATGTTTAACAATGATCATATATTAATGATTCACAGAGAATATTATATGATTTTTTGTTTTAAATTACTATAATATTTTATGGTTTTTTTATATCTAATACAAATGATTACATCACAAAATTGGAAAATGAAGATTGATTGATATATAATTAAAAAAACTTTCTTTAATGAATTAATTTTTCTTAAACTTTTAAAATAAGTTATTAATCATATTTTTCATGAAAAATGAATCTGCAATTTGATGAAGATTATATTTGAAAGTATTCATTTTTATAAAATGTATATGTGTTATTGAAACAACATAATGAATATATTTTTTCCCTATATCAAGAAAAAAAAAAGAATTATTTAAATAATAATTCAATTAATTTTTTCATTTTCTTTTTTAAAAATAATTGTAAAGAATTAATAAACTTGAGAATTAAATTTCTTTTATTTTGAATATATTTTGCAATAATTATGCTTTTTCTTTCTTCCATTATTTTCTTATAAATTATTAAGGGTGGAATTTTTTTGATTTTTTGGAATTTCAAAAAAGGCAAATCAATTAGTTAAAAGAATTATTATTATTAAAACATTAAATAATTCATTAACTTTATTGTTATTAAAATCATTTTATTCATTTTTTTCAAAAACAGCACTGCTCCTTCTACATTAAAATTTCTAAATTCAAAACAAATTTATTAGTTATTATCCCCTTTATTTTGTATTTTTTTTGATTTTGTCATTGTTTAAATTAATTTTAAGTAAATATTTTTTTTCTAGTGTTTATTTATTTTTTAATTAAAGAATATGAAATCTTTATATTTATTAATTAATAATAAAATTTATTTTTTGATTCAATTATTTCTTTTATTTTAAATGATTGAAGAAACAAACAAAGTGATAAATCTTTTTAAACTCAGAATGTGCGCAACAATAAAGAATTACTGTTTTAATTTGTTAATAATAATTGTTTTTCCAGTGTTTTCTCTTTTATCTAAATATATTTTCTGTTCACTTATAAATAATTCTTCCAATCCTTCATATAAACTTTTCAAAAATATTCAAAATATTTCAATTCTAAAAGAAATGAGAGTGGGAATTATCTCAAATGAAAATTATGAATATATAAATAAATTTGAAAACTTTTTAAAAGAAAATAATATAAAAATTCAATATTTAAATAACTCTTCAGAAACAAAAGATCCTAAAAGTAATTTTGATTTTATTTTTAATTTTACGAGCAACAAAAAAAAAAATAATGAACAAGGAAGATGAAATTGAAATAGAATTCGAGTATTCTTTAGAATTTTTTGATATAATAATTCCTGATTTTGGAATATTAAATAAACCAAAGAAACTGCAATTATTAATAACAAATTATTTATCAACAATTTCAAATATAACTAATATACCTTCAATTATAGTAGAAACACTTCAATTGAATAATAAAGAATATAAATATAAGGCCTTAATTATCATCTTTTTTGATATTTTTATTTATTATTATATATTTCTTATAGTATATTCTAAGATTATTAGTGAAAAAAAAGAACATATATTTGATTATTTATCAAGTCAAGGAATAACTTTTAATCATAATTATTTATCCTGGTTTTTAATTTTTCTTTCTCAAATTTTACCATCTTTTCTTTTATCTTTTATTAATTTAGAGTTTTTTGAAGATAATAAATTAACAATATCGATAAATCAATTATCTTTTAATATTGATATAATTTTTATTTATTCTTTAATTCTTCTTTTTATTATAAAATATGATAATAATGAAACCATTCATTTACTTATAATTACATTAATAATAGTTTTACAATTCTTTCTATTATTTTATTTTTACTTTAATGGAAGAATTTGTTTCAAATATTTGCCATTTGTTTTTTCTATTATAAATTTTTTTCAATCTACTGATGAGAAAAATATACTAGAATCACTTCTTTTTTGTATATTTTCATTGATATTTTATATTTTAATAGATATTTTAATGATATTTATTTTTCAAAAAAGTTTTAAGTTCAAAAAAAACGACAAATCTTTAGATTCGTTGTCATTTACAACAAATGAACAAATTGATAATTATGAAAATCATGAACAATTAACTGAAATGGAAATTTCAATTAAAAATGAAAATAATTATTTAAATGTTAAAAATATAACTAAACAATTTGATGATTTAAAAGCAATTAATAATTTTTCATGTGAATTATTTCCTGGAGAAATATTTTGTTTATTAGGACATAATGGAGCTGGTAAAACAACTTTAATTAAAATTATTTCTGGAATTGAAAAAATAGATGAAGGAGATATAATATTAAATGGAATATCAATATTAAATGATAAAAATTATTTTATTAAAAATATTGGAGTTTGTCATCAAGAAAATATTTTATTTGGTGAATTAACAGTTGATGATATGATTTATTATTCATTAAAGTTAAAAGGAAAAACAAAAAATAAGGATGAAATTGATTCTTATATTAAAGATATTGGTTTAGAAGAAAAAAGAAAAGATTTATGTAAAAATTTATCAACAGGGCAAAAAAGGAAATTATGTATAATATTGTCTTTAATAGGAAATAATAAAATAATTTTATTAGATGAACAATTATATTGATTCAAATGATAGTGATTATATTACAAATTCTAGTTTTTATAAAAATTATAATGGAAACATTGAAATTATAAATAATATACATTTTGAAAATATTTTTTCTTTTAAAAATTATTTAGTAAATAATTTCAACTGTGAAAATGAAACGAGTATAGTTTTCTTAAAAAGAAATATTAGTAATAATGAAATAATAATATATAATATCTATAATTCAAAAGAATATAATTATTTTCAAATAACAATGAATATGATAATAAGTATAATATCAGAAAAAGAATTTGGTATATATGTCAAATTACATAATAATTTTAAAGTCATTTCAAATTCAAACATCAATTATTTTTATTATTTTATTTTAATATTTTTAATTTTCATTTTCATTGG
>JAEEGI010025939.1_pt1 | contig 11320 bp, 9 predicted proteins | sample 8958751 | NCBI WGS metagenome assembly JAEEGI01 (sample SAMN16246545, study PRJNA631951) | gut metagenome | biome: gut microbiome; feature: rumen; material: KS-attached | host: Bos | place: Iran: Karaj | collected 2018-10 | reverse complement strand
TCAATATGCTGAAGAACGTCTACACCACCTACGGACTGACTTTCCTCTTCGATCTGTTCTATCATGAGTGCTATCTCTATTACTCCAAACAATAAAAAAACGGGGCTCATCGCCCCGTTTGCATATGATTTTCGATATCTTCGATATCTTTCATGCTCTCTTCCGATAATACGATCGCCCCATCGTTGGTGATCAGCAGATCATCTTCGATGCGGATCCCGATGCCTTCGTCTGCGACATAGAGTCCCGGTTCATCGGTGATCACGTTGCCCGCTTCCAGTAGCGCTCCCGGCCCGCCATCCACGTCATGGGTATCCAGTCCCAGATGGTGGGAAACGGAATGGTAATAGTATTCGGAAACGTCTTTGGTCAAGCCGTGTTTCGGCAGTTCTTCTTCATAATAATCGGTCACGATCTTGTTCAGATCTTTCAGGCTCATTCCCGGAGCGGCTTTTTTTGCGACCATCTTATTCGCGTTCAGCACGATCTCATAGAGTTCTTTCTGCCGTTCATTGAAACGTCCGTTGACCGGGAAGGTCCTTGAGATATCCGCACAGTAATGGTCGTTGGTAGCCCCAAGATCGCAGAGGAACAGTTCCCCATCCTGCATGACCTGATCGTTATCCGCATAATGCAGTATCGTCGCCCGCTTGCCGCTGGCTGCGATCGTATTGAAGGCCAGGTCCTTGCAGGAAGCCTGTTTCAGCACAAATTCAAAGATTCCTTCCATGACCAGTTCATTCGTTCCTGGCTTGCAAGCTTTCATCATCTGGCGGATTCCCAGGTTGGTGGTACGGATCGCCCGCTGGATGCAGGAAATCTCGTATTCATCTTTCACCAGACGCATTTTCGTCAAGACAGGATAGATATCCTCCACCATCAGATAGGGATACTGCTCCTGCATGCTTTTGGCATATCTGTGAGCCTGCGTATCCGCCTGATCGGGATCATAGTGCCAGAAATCAAAATAGAAGGACAGATCCCCTTTCAGACGGTAACGGTTCAATGTCGAAGCGACCGTCACATCCAGATCGTCGCGATCGGCGACCGTTTCGATTCCGGAGATCTCTTTGACCTTTTCAGGCAAGAGTCTGCCTCCGACCCACTTGGCCATGGTCTCGTCATAAGGAAGGATGAAGATCCTCTCGCTGCTGAGACCATTGATCTTGCTCAGCATCAGGACCATATCCTCCGCATCCAGTCCGGTCAGGTAATAGAAATTGCGGTCGACGCAGAAATCATAGGTCTCATCCGCCGAACGGAACGGCGCTTTTCCGGAAAACAGCAGAACGATGCTGTCATCCGGCAGATAATTCAATAATCTTTCTCTTCTCTCAAAATAACGATTCATCCATCTTCCCTCCGTCTTTATAAGATACTTTGATTATTTCTTTCTCTCTGATGCACTGATCGACCAGTTCCTGATAATCGAACAGCGATTCATAGTACAGACATTTATTCTCTTTCGGTTTGGTGACAGGATTCTTCGGATCGAAGATCGTGCAGCAGTCTTCATAAGGAAGGATGCTGGTCTCATAGGTATCGATCTGTTTCGCGACAGCGATGATTTCCAGTTTGTCCTGCATGCACAGCGGCCGCAGGATCAGAGTGTCGCAGACTTTAGCGATCACGCTGATCGATTCCGGCGTCTGGGATGCGACCTGCCCGATCGATTCCCCGTTGGTAATGACCGTGATGCCCCGCTCTTTTGCGACCGCGTCCGCGATCCGGTACATCATCCTTCGCATGATCGTGACGCAGTAAGGTTCATCGACATGCTTGTAGATGGCCAGCTGCAGCTGGGTGAACGGGATCATATGCACGGCGACTTCTTCCTGATAGACCGACAGTTTTCTGGCAAGCGTCAGGACTTTCTCCTTGGCCTGTTTCGATGTATAAGGTTCCGAAGCGAAATGGATGCATTCGATCTTCAGACCGCGCTTCATCGTCATATAGCCGGCGACCGGAGAGTCGATGCCGCCCGACATCATCAGCAGCGCTTTTCCGTTGATCCCCGTAGGATAGCCTCCGATGCCTCTCACCTTCTCATCGGAGATATAGATGCAGTCCTTGTCGACCGTCACATACAGCATGACTTCAGGTTCATGGACATCGACCTGATATTCCGTATTGTGCAGGATATTTCCTGCCAGCGCCCGGTTGATGTCGTCGGAACGCATCGGGAAGTTCTTGTCGTGGCGCTTCGTCTGGACTTTGAAGGTCCTGCAGTCGTGCGCTTCGACCAGTTTCAAAGAGACATCTTTAAGCTCATCGATGTCTTTCTTAACTCTGATGGCTCCCTGGAAATAGCTGTAACCGAAGATCTGCTTCAGGTCTTCCCGGATCGCTTCATAGTTCTCGCCGTTGAGACGGATGAAAAGACCGTCATGCAGGGTATTGTAGGTCAGCGTTTCATACGCGCTTAAACGGTTGCGGATATTCTGGGTCAGACGGCTGGTGAATTCTTTCCGGTTCTTGCCCTTGGTAGAAAGTTCGCCGTATCTGACGATGATATGATCATAATCAGGCATATTGATTTAAAATCTCCTTTAGACATTGATTGAAACGGTCCAGCTCTTCGAACGTGTTGGTATGGTCGAAAGAGATCCTTATCGCATGGTCCTCATCGATACCCATGCTGCTGAGGCTGCGATTGGGTTCGTTCTTTCGGGAACCGCAGGTCGACTTGCTGGAAACCATGATGCCTTCCTTGTTCAAGGCGTTCAGCAGTACTTCCGAAGGGATCGGCGTCGCGATATTGATCAGCGTGACAACGCCATTGTCGTAGTTGACCCGTACCTTCTCAGGAAGACCGGCGATCAGATGCTTGCGCATCCGCAATAACCGTTCCTGATCCTTTTCCTGGTGTTCCAGCGCCAGACGGACGGTCTTGGCCAGGATGATGTTGACCAGGGCATTGGAGGTTCCTCCGCGCATGGAATATTCCTGCTGCCCTCCGGAGATCAGCGGAAGCAGTTCGATATGGCTCTTCTTGATCAAAGCCCCGCTTCCTTTCAGTCCGTGGATCTTGTGGGCAGAGAAGCTGGCCATATCCGCATCCCTGAGATCCAGAGGGATCTTGCCGATCGCCTGGGTGATATCCGTATGAAACAGGGCCCCCGGATGCCGTTTGACGGTTCTGGCGATCTCTGTCACATCGTTGATCGCGCCGATCTCGTTGTTTACCGCCATGATGCTCACAAGACAGGTATCGTTCCTCAAAGCATTTTCTACCATCTCCGGAGTGATATGCCCTTCCTTATCCGGTTTCAGATAAGTCACATCGAAACCGAACTGTTCCTGAAGCTGCCGGAAGGCGTTATATACGGAAGAATGCTCATAAAAGGATGTGATCGCATGCATCTTTTCTTTCTGTTTCAGACAGTATCCTTTGATGGCCAGGGAATTCGCTTCGGAAGCTCCCGAAGTGAAGATCAGCTCCTTGTCCTTCAGTTTCAAGGTCTCCAGAATATGCCTGCGGGCCTTTTCCTGCATATCATAAATAGCGACGCCATCGTCATATAAGGCATCGCTATTGCAGTAGTATTCGTCGAGAAGTCTTGTGTATGTTTCCCTGACTTCCGGATCAAGAGCGGTCGTCGAGACGGCATCAAGATAGATCTTCATCCGGCGTTCTCCATGATCTTTTCATCGATGCTTTCCGGGAACAGCTCTTCCATGCAGGTGATCGCCGTCTTCAAAGCCTTCGTGTATTCACCATTGAAATACTGGAATTCCGCTTTGGACAGTTCCCTGTCGATCTCCGGATAGGTGGAACGGTAGCGGTTGCCGAAGACGATCGCGTTCTCTACCATGACGCCCATGCCCACGACATTGTTGACATTGTTGTAGAACTTATAGATGAAGTCGATCGCTTCCGTCAGCAGTTCATTCAGCTTGTCCACATCGATCGGAATGACCGACAGTTCGCTGCGCAGCTGCTCGATATAGCCATGGGCTCTGAACAGATCGTCCTTATAGGACTCGTCGATTGCAGGGAGCGAATATTCCGCCAGTTTGGCCTCCACTTCGCAGACCACCAGCTGCAGCTTGGTCAGCTGAGAGATAGCCCGCTGTTCGCCATCCGCCGACTTGTCGATGATGCTCTTGTACGCGTACAGCGCCTTCTTGTCTTCTTCGATATGGTTATACAGATCTTCGGCAGCGGCCAGGATCTCTCCGGAAGGATGATCGGCCTTGCTCAGATCCGCGGAAATGTTCTGATATTCCTGACGGTACGCCTGGATGTTTTCTTTCAGCTGGTCCAGGGTCTCCGATACGATGCTCAGGCCGTAGCGGTCCGAATCCTTCTCGTAGGCGACACGGACATAGTTCTCGACTTTCTCCATGTCCGCAAGATGTTCATAGGCTTTGTCGTTGGTTTCCTTGGCCTGCTTGAATGCGCGATTCTCGGCGGCCAGCATGTCGTTCAGTTCGTTCACATACTCCTTCGCCTGCGCGACATTCTTTTTCAGTCCCTGGGTATCGGCTTCCATGATATTCCTGATATCGCTGTTCAGGGAACGTTCGATCTCTTCGATCTTTTCGTCGATCTTCAGATGATCGAGATAGATGCCCCTCTGCCGGGTCAGGGCCAGTTCGCGTTTCGTTTCATCCAGCATCAGCGGCAGCACGCCCTTGGTATCTTTTACCAGGGTAGGTACGGCATTCGCATTGGTCTTGATCTCGCTCAGGATGCTTTCGATCTTTTCCAGATCATCCTGCGCCAGCCCGTATTCCGAAGACATCATCGCTTCTTCCGAAGCGGAGAATAGTTCTTCGCATTCTTTCAGTTTATTCACGAAACCGTCATAGGCGATAGATAAAAGCTGGGAATTCTTGTCGATCGTCGCTTTGACGACACGGTACTTCTCTTTCAGTTTGACGGAATAGTCGCGCTGTTCGTCTTCCTTCTTGGAGAACGCCTCCAGGAAGCTGTCGATATCCCTGATCTCCTTTTCGCAATCCGACATATTTTCCGCCGCGATACGCAAACCGTTCATCGCTTCCTTGTAGCTGACATTTCCCAAGGAATCATCGGCTTCGTTCAGCAGATCCTGCACCTGTGTGATGTGCTTTTCCGCATCCTCGTATTTCTGGTAATACAGCGAAACCTGTTCCATCGTCTCCTTGTTGCGTTTGGCCATGATCTGCGCCTTATTCAGCTTGAAAGCGATCGGTACGGTCTTGACATCGTTGAAACGCACATAGAGCTCATCCAGCATCTTCCTGAGCTTCTTCTTGCGCGCCTTCCGGATCACGACCAGCAGGACGATCAGAAATACCAGCACCGCGATAGCGATGATGACGTATAATTTATTATTCATGACAAAATCAAGTATTTTTTCTTTCATACAGAATCATTTTACTATTTAAAAGGTCTTTTTTCAATTGACTTTAAGTTCCCTATTTGGGATAATAGTAAAGCACATAATCATAGCAGCATGTAAAGTTACCGGTAAGGCGTTGATACCACAGGAGACAAGTAGGCAGGCGCTATTGCTGAAAATCGCATACCAACACCCCCGATAATGATTTACACCTGTGCTTACTTAAGGAGGTAATGACTTATGGCAAGAAACACAGGTCCTACTTGGAGAATCAGCAGACGTTTAAACTTCTCTGTTCTTGAAACAGGACAAGAATTAGCGAAACGGCCCTACATTCCGGGTCAGCACGGCTCACCGACTGCCAGAAGAGCGAAACAGTCCAACTATGGTCTGCAGAAAGCCGAAAAGCAGAAGATGAGACATCTCTATGGCTTAAGTGAAAAGCAGTTCTACAACACTTATGTCAAGGCCGTCCGTTCCAAAGGCGTTACAGGTACGATCCTGTTCACCATGCTGGAATCAAGACTGGACAATCTGGTCTATCGCATGGGCTTTGCCAGCACCAGAAAGCAGGCAAGACAGATTGTCAATCACGGACACATCCTGGTTGACGGCAAGAAGGTCGATATTCCTTCCGCCCAGATCAAGCCGGGTTCTGTAATCGAAGTCAAAGACAATTACAAGAACAACGTCCTGGTCGGCCAGTCGCTGGAAGCAAACGTCTCGACCAAGGATTTCGTTGAAGTCGACAAGGAAGCTCGCAAGGGCAAATATGTCAGATATCCGGAGAGAAAAGAACTCAGCCAGGAAATCAACGAACTGCTGGTCATCGAGTATTACAACAGATAATACTGACGGACCTGAGCATCGCGAAAGCGATGCTTTTTTATGCTAGAATATAACCATGCTGGCAGATTATCATGTCCATACGGAGTTTTCTTTCGATTCCGACTACGTTATGGAAGAAGTCGTGAAAGATGCGATCGCCAAAGGTCTCGACGAGATCTGTTTTACCGACCATGTGGACTACGGGCTGATGCTGGAATACGGCAGTGAAGGAACGACGCCGAAACCGGATATCCATGGCAATCCCCGCTACAATGTCGATTATCAACGCTATCTGGAAACGATCGGCATGCTGCAGGAAAAATACAAAGGACAGATCGTTTTAAAAAGAGGGCTGGAATACGGCATACAGATGTGCCATCTGGAAGAATACCGGCAACTCTATGCCCGCTATCCTCTGGATTTCATCATCCATTCCAACCATCAGGTCGACGACATCGAACTCTACTGGCCGGAATTCTTTGCGGGAAAGACCCAGAAAGAATACAATCGGGTTTACTATGAAGAGATCCTGCGGACCGTTACGGCTTTCAAGGACTACAGCGTCCTGGGACATCTGGATTCCATGAACCGTTACGATCCTCTGGGACCCTGCCCGGAAGAAGACTTTATCGATCTGGTACAGGAGATCCTGAAGATCGCGATCGCCGACGGCAAAGGCATCGAAATCAATACTTCCAGCACCCGTTACGGGCTCAAGGATACGACGCCATCCATCAGTATCCTGAAGCTATACAGACAGCTGGGCGGCAGTATCATCACCATCGGTTCGGATTCCCACAAGAAAGAGCACCTCGGTTACGGCATAAAGAAAACCCAGGAACTGCTGAAAGACCTGGGCTTTGAATGCTTCTGTACCTTCAAGGAGATGGAACCGATCTTCCACAAACTATAAAAAAGGCCTTGAGGCCTTTTTGTTTTAGAACGATATCTCTTTGTTTCCCGTGACCTTCATGTAGATCAGCAGCGAAAGTACCGTCGCCACCGTCAGGATCGTCGCATAAGCTGCGGCGATACCGTAGTTGCCTCTGGAAACATAGGTGTATGTCGCCAGCGTCAGGGTGATCGTCTTCAGGTTGTAAAGGATGATCGCCGTTGACAGTTCGGTAATGATCGTGACCCAGGACATGATCGCGCCTGACAGGATGCCGTTCGCCATCATCGGGACGGTGATCGTAAAGAACGCTTTCAGTTTGGAAGAACCAAGCGAGATGGCCGCTTCTTCGATCGACATCGGGATCTGCTGCAGCGTCGCCGTCGAGGAACGGATCGTGTAAGGGATACGACGGATGACCAGGGCGATGATCATGATCGTGACCGTACCGGCCAGCACCAGCGGCTTCTTATTGAAGGCCATGACCAGCGCGATACCGACGACGGAACCCGGAATGATATACGGGACCATGGACAGGGTATCGATGATCTTGTTGATGAGGTTGCTTCTTCTGACGACCAGATAAGCGATCAGGATCGCCAGCAGGATGACCACGATCAGGGCAAGTCCGCCGATCAGGAAAGTGTTCGGGATCGCATTCCTCAGATGCGAGAATGCATAGCGATACGATTCCAGCGAATAGCCCGGCACGAAGATCTTGCCCGAGGTATTCTGGAACGACGTATAGATGACGTAGACCTGCGGCATGAACGCCAGCAGAACCACGAACCAGCAATAGAAGTGCACCAGGATCGATTTCAGTCCGTGAAGCTTTTTCCGTTCGATCGAATGCATCGCATTCATCGTGAAACGGAACTGGTTGTTGACGTAGCGCTGGATCAGGAAGATGATCGCCGTGATGATGATCGCGATAACGGAAATGGCGGCACCGAAATTGTGGTCGGAACCGGTTTCCGCAAAGTAGGTCTTATAGATGATGACCGGGAAGGTCTGGTAGCCCTCGCCGATCAGCAACGGCGTGCCAAAATCCGCGAACGCACGCATGAAGACCATCAGCGTAGCGGCGATGATCGTCGGCATGCACAGCGGAATGACGATCTTGAAGAAGCGCTTGACGCCCGAACAGCCCATGTTCTCGGATGCTTCCAGCAGCGAATTGTCGATGTTCTTCAAAGCGCCGGACACATAAAGGAAGACCAGCGGGAACAGCTGCAGCGCCAGGACCAGCAGGATGCCGTTGAAGCCGTAGATGCTTGGCATTCTGGTCTGGGTGATGCTCTCCAGGAACTGGGTGATGATGCCTCCCCTGCCCAGCAGCATGATCCAGGAGTAGGCACCGATGAACGGCGCCGACATCGAACAGAGGATGATCAGCACCTGCAGGGCCGTCTTTCCCTTGATCTCGTACATCTGATAGAAATAAGCCAGAGGAATGCCGATGATCAGGGTCAGGACCGTCGCCAGTCCCGAGACCTTCAGGCTGTTGAAGATCGACTCGACATAGTAGGACTGGGAAAAGAAGGCCTGGAACTGTTCCATCGTAAACTGCCCTTCGCTGTTGAAGAACGCCGTCTGCAGCAGTTTGAACAGCGGATACAGCAGGAACAGGATATACAGGAACAGGATGGCCACGGATACCATCTTCCAGATATCGAAGTATTTGTTGGACTTGCTGTTCATCTTAAGCCTCTTTTGTATAGATATCGTAATCGTTGACCACGCCTTCCACCAGGTTGTGATCCCCGTTCTCATCGAAGATGTTGATCTTTTCGGTCTTGACGCCAAGCCGGATCTCGGTTCCTTTTTCAATGATGGAATCGATCTTGGATTCCTGAACGATCTCGGCCGTTTCGCCGTCTTCGAAGTGAACGAAGTAGTGCGTATTCAAGCCAAGGAAGACCGCGTCATCGATGAAGGCCTTGATGCCTTCCTTGTTGTTGACATCGACCACCAGCTCTTCCGGACGGATGCTGGCTTTGACCTTCTGGTCTTTCATCTCATCCTTGCGGATGGTGTCCATCTTGACTTTATAATTGCCAGGCAGATACAGATACGCTTCGCCGTTTTCGATCTTCAGTTCGGCATCGATGACATTCGTATGACCGATGAATGTCGCGACAAAAAGATTTGCCGGACGCTGGTAAAGGATCTTCGGCGTACCGATTTGCTGAATATCGCCATTGTTCATGACAGCGATACGATCGGAAACAGCCATAGCCTCTTCCTGGTCATGAGTGACATAGACAGTCGTGATACCCACTTCGTTCTGGATCTGCTTGATGACGGTACGCATTTCGACCCTCAGTTTGGCATCCAGGTTCGAAAGCGGCTCGTCCATCAGCAGGACATCCGGAGTGATCGCCAAAGCCCTGGCCAAGGCGACACGCTGCTGCTGACCGCCGGAAAGCCGTTCCGGCATACGATCGCGATATTCATCAATCTTCATCAGTTTCAGGAACTGATCCGTCTTGGATGCGATCTCTTCCTTAGGCAGTTTGCGGTTCTTCAGACCGAAAGCAACGTTGTTTTCAACTGTCATATTCGGGAAAATGGCATAGTTCTGGAAGACCATGCCGATATTACGTTTTGCCGGATCCATATCATTTATTCTGGTATCGCCAAAATAAAAGTCTCCACCCTCGATCGAGTTGAAGCCAGCAATCATACGCAATAATGTCGTCTTACCACATCCAGATGGACCAAGGAGGGTAAAAAATTCACCCTCCTTGATATCCAGTGATAAGTCAGAAATTATCGTATTATCGCCGTATTTTTTCACAGCGTCACGGATTTTGATATTAACACTCATATTTCCAACCTCACCTGTTTGATTATTGTACTGCTAGATATTACTGTTTTGAAGCGTTGAACATTTCCGTCCAGCGTTCCTGCCATTCTTTCTTGTGCGAACCGCAGAGATCCATATCTTCGTAGACGACATTGATCTGTGAGAACGGAGTCATCAGTTCGGAAGTATTCGGAATGTTCGGGTTGACCGGACGAGCCGTCGTCTTGGCGATTTCGTTCTGGCCTTCATCGGAGATCAGCCAATCCATGAACAGTTTTGCGTTCTCCATATTCGGAGCGTTCTTGATGATAGCTGCACCTGCAGGGAGCCATACGGCACCTTCGGAAGGATAAACCAGACGGACGGTCTCTTTGCCCAGAGCGGACTGGTCGACCAGCAGGCCTACGCATGGATCTTCATAAGAAACACCAACGACATATTCGCCTTCGTAAGTGCCTTTGTAGATTGCGGAAGAACCGTCGATGATGACGCCGTTCAGGTTCTGAGCGAACGTGTTGACCCATTCCCAGGCTTTCTCGTCATATGGTTCATCGCCTTTGACTAACAGCATATTGGTGAGCTCAGCCCAAGCGCTGGAAGAAGAAGCCGGGTCGCCCATGGCGATCTTGCCGAACAGTTCAGGCTGCAGCAGATCTTCATAGGAATCGAAATCATCGATATTCAGACCGAGTTTTGCATATTCTTCGACGTTGACCAGCAGAGCTGCGGAACCATCCAGGCAGTAGTGCGTGGTGATGCCGTTGAAGTTCTGGTAAGCTGTAGGAAGCTTGTCATCGCCTGCAGCGACATACGGTTCAAACAACGGAACATATTCCGGGTTGAATGAGTTGGCATAGTTCATGCCGCCATACATGATATCGCCCTGAGGGTTTTCTTTTTCAGCAGCGATTCTTTCCAGACATTCGCCGGTCTTGGCAGTAATGAACTGGACATCAATGCCATACTTCTCGCCGAAAACTTCAGCAGCTGCAAGCAGCGCGTCCGTGTTTGGTGAATAGATGATCAGCTGGCCGCCGCCAACGGTCTCTTCGCCGCCGCCTTCGCCTTCGCCGCCTTTACCGCCGCATGCGAACAGGCAGCAAGCGATCAAAGCGATCATGAGTAACTTAAAAAGTTTTTTCATTTTTACCTCCTGGGGTTTATTCCCCTAAAGTTTATTATAAATTATTTGTAAACGTTTCCACAATATCGGACAAAAAAACATATCACCGGTTCGAAGACCCGTATGATATGTTCTGCATATCCAGTTATCTGGCGGTTTCTACTTTTCTTCCTTATTGATCTCATCCAGGATGATCTGGCGGATCTCTTCGACCGCGACATCGAGATCATCGTTGCAGACGATGTGCTCATAGGAATCGGTATCTTTGAGTTCCCTCTTCGCTTTGGCGATCCTCTTCATGATCGTCTCGTCATCCTCGGTGCTGCGTGCCCGCAGCC
>JAEEGI010025937.1_pt1 | contig 11320 bp, 7 predicted proteins | sample 8958751 | NCBI WGS metagenome assembly JAEEGI01 (sample SAMN16246545, study PRJNA631951) | gut metagenome | biome: gut microbiome; feature: rumen; material: KS-attached | host: Bos | place: Iran: Karaj | collected 2018-10 | reverse complement strand
CGTGTTGTCTGGGATTGCTGTCCGGACAGAGGCTGAGCATTCCGAAAGGGACTGCGGCAGCAGGGGTAACCTGGCCGTTGTCTCCTGAGGAACCCATGAACAGGCTGATGTGCTTGAGATTTCCCGGCAGGGATCTTCCGTTCAATTCAAGAGGGGCGATCAACCCCGAAAAAAGAAAAACAGACAGCACGGTACACATGAGGAATATGTGTTGGCCGCGGATTCTGGTTGCTCTCATAGTGCTCAATTCTTTCCCTAAACTTACGAAAAAGTTGCGAAAAAGATAAAAATTATTCAGCTTGTGCTTTGGGTTGGCACAAGCTGAACATATCTTTGCATCAGAAACAGAAAACAAATTAAAAACATAAAGCCATGAAGAACACCGAATACACCCCTGTGGACCTCTCTTCAATGATCTCCTCCGAGTCTTCCCTTTCCGCTCTCCTAGACATGATGGGCGACATGGGCCTTGAACTCGACTCCGCCTCCCGCCTGGCCTAAAAGGCCGGCGGCATTTCGGCCCCTAGTCCTCTTTCAGGGAGACGAGGGTGTTGTCCTTCTCGGGGGTCAATCCCACCTTGAGGACGCGGAGCTCGCTTGAGCCTTTCTTGTGGCGGTCCTGAAGGATCCTGTCGGAGATGATGAACTCAGACACCGGATCTTCCACGTACCTCATCACAGCCCTCTTCAGCGGCCTTGCCCCGAATGCGGGATCGTACCCGGCCTCGGCTATGAACTTCTTGGCTGAAGGAGTGATGGTCAGCTTGTAGCCTGACTCCTCGGCCCTTTCCTTGAGGTCCTTGAGTTCGATGTCGATGATCTTCTCTATGTCTTCCTTGGTGAGGGCGTTGAAGAATATCTGCTCATCCACCCTGTTGATGAACTCCGGAGGGAAATTCTTCTTTATGGCCTTCTCCAGCACCGTCTGGCGGTTCTGGGCCACGTTCTTCCCGGCTGTGGCGAATCCTACGCCGGTACCATATTCATCAAGCTCGCGGCTTCCGACATTGGAGGTCATTATGACGATGGTGTTCTTGAAGTTCACCACGCGGCCGTTGCTGTCGGTCAGGTGACCGTCATCCAGTACCTGCAAGAGGATGTTGAATATGTCCGGATGGGCCTTCTCGATCTCGTCCAGGAGCACCACGCAGTATGGCTTGCGGCGTACCCTCTCGCTGAGCTGTCCGCCCTCCTCATAGCCGACGTAGCCGGGAGGAGCTCCGATGAGGCGGGACACTGTGAATTTCTCCATGTACTCGCTCATGTCGATGCGGACCATGTTCTCTTCGGAATCGAAAAGATATTCAGCGAGACACTTGGCGAGCTGGGTCTTGCCCACTCCGGTAGGGCCGAAGAAGAGGAAGGTTCCGATTGGACGGTTGGGGTCCTTCAGACCGGCACGGTTTCGGCGGATGGCCCGTACAACCTTGTCGATTGCTTCGTCCTGTCCGATGATGCGCCCCTGGAGCCGGTCCTTCATCTTCATGATCCTGCCTCTCTCACTTTCGGCGACCTTGTTGACCGGGATTCCGGTCATCTTGGAGACAACTGTGGCAATGTCTTCGGCATCCACAACGTTCCCCGTCTTCTTGTCCTTGGTGAGACTCAGACGGACCATCGACCCGGCCTCGTCCATCGCATCTATCGCCTTGTCCGGCAGGAATTTGTCGGTGACGTAACGATCGGTCAGGCGGGCACAGGCCTCAATGGCCTCCTCGTTGTAGGTGACGTTGTGGAATTCCTCGTAGTTGGCCTTTATGTTGTTGAGGATGGAGATACTCTGCTTGATGTCAGTAGGTTCCACGACTATCTTCTGGAACCTCCTGTCGAGGGCTCCGTCCTTCTCCACGATCTTTGCGAACTCGTCCATTGTGGTGGCACCGATGCACTGGAGTTCACCCCTGGCGAGGGCGGGCTTCAGCATATTCGCCGCATCCAGGCTGCCCTGAGCTCCTCCTGCTCCCACTATCGTGTGGAACTCGTCGATGAACAGGATGATATCGGGATTGGTGCTGGCTTCCTTTATGATGGCCTTGAGCCTCTTCTCGAAATCGCCACGGTACTTGGTGCCGGCAACAACCGAAGCTATGTCAAGAGAGATCAGCCTTTTCTTTGCGAGGACGGGTGAAATGCTCCCTCCGGCAATCCTCTGGGCTATTCCTTCGACGATAGCGGATTTTCCGACTCCAGGCTCTCCGATAAGCATCGGATTGTTCTTCTTTCGGCGTCCGAGGATTTCGATGACACGGGCTATCTCCACATCCCTTCCGACCACAGGGTCGAGTTTGCCTTCCGCCGCAGCCTTGGTCAGGTCATAGCCGAAATCTTCCATGTTGACCTTGCCGGAAGGGTTGTTTCCCTGGGCCGGACCATCTTCACCTTCTTCCTCATCTCCCTGGGGCATTTCGTTCTCAGGTTTCTGACTCGCCTGGCCGAGAAGTCCCTCATCCCGCATGTGTGCCAGCAGCCTGCCGTAGTCCACTCCGTGCTGGCGGAGATAGGCCTGTCCGTAGTTCTCGGTGGTCCGGCACAGGGCCAGCAGAAGGTGAAGGGAAGTGGCCTCGGAAGCATTCATCTTCGACGCCTCCATCACCGTGATGCTCAGCACGTTCTGGGCGTACCGCGAGAACGAGATCTTGTCCGCCTCGGAGTAGGGGATTGATTCGTTGGTGAATATATGACTGTCTATGAAGCGTTTGAATTCATCGATGTCCACTCCCATGTTGATGAGGACCTTGCAGGCCTCATTGTCTCCCTGGCGCATCATGCCGAGGAAGAGATGGTCTGGACCGATTCCATAACTGCCGGTTCGCATCGCCTCTTCCCGGGCGTACCGGATAATGTTATTCAGTTCGTCGGATATTTTTATTTCCATAAGCTTTTTCTTTGCCCGAATCCACAAGATAGTAATTATCCCTCACATTTGCAATTTCCGTGCGGTCCCCCGTTTCATGACAATTTGGCGGACTTGCCGGAGTTCGATTTTTTTCATTATATTTGCATGTTTAACCAATTAGGTAAGATTACAGCGAATTTATGGATATAGAGGACAATATTAAAGAAGGACAGACTGGCATTATCGAGCAAGTGGAAATAGACCAGGAAATGCGTTCAGCCTACATCGATTATTCGATGTCTGTTATCGTTTCCCGAGCTCTGCCCGATGTCAGGGACGGACTCAAACCCGTCCAGAGGAGGGTACTCTACGGCATGGACGGTCTGGGTCTCCCTTATTCGGGACCCACCCGCAAATGTGCCAAGATAGTCGGTGAAGTCCTTGGAAAATACCACCCTCACGGTGATTCGAGCGTCTATGACGCCCTTGCCAGGCTCGCACAGCCATGGAACCAGCGTTATCCCACCGTTTTCGGCCAGGGTAACTTCGGATCCATGGACGGCGACCCCGTTGCGGCCATGAGGTACACCGAGGCCAAGCTTCAAAAGATTACCGAGGAGATCCTCGGGGACATCGAAAAGAACACTGTTGACATGGTCAACAACTTCGATGACACCGAGCAGGAACCCACAGTCCTTCCTACAAAGGCCCCTCTCCTTCTCCTTAACGGTTCGGCCGGAATCGCAGTCGGTATGGCCACAAACATGGCTCCACATAATCTCGGAGAGTGCTGTGACGCCATCTGTGCCTACATCGACAATCCGGACATCGACACCGATGGCCTGATGCAGTACATCAAGGGCCCGGACTTCCCGACCGGAGGTATCATCATGGGCGTGAGCGGCATCAAGGAAGCCTATGAGACCGGTCGCGGAAGGGTGGTCGTGAGGGCCAGGACCGAAATCGAGGTCGCAGACAACGGACGCGAGACCATCGTTGTGACCGAGGTCCCCTACATGGTCAACAAGAAGGAGATGATCGAGAAGATCGGCCAGATGGTCGAGGACAAGAAGATCGAGGGCATCACCTACATCAATGACGAGACTTCCCGCGAAGGCGTGAGGGTCATCATCAGGGTCAAGCAGGGAAGCAATTCCAACGTGGTCCTGAACACACTGTTCAAATATACCCAGCTTCAGTCGAGCTTCGCGTTCAACAACGTGGCCCTTGTGAACGGGCGTCCCAAGACCCTGTCGCTCAAGGAACTCATCGCCAACTTCGTGGATTTCCGCCACGAGGTGGTAGTCCGCAGGACCAGGTTCGAACTCGAGAAGGCCCAGAAGAGGGCGCATATCCTCGAAGGCCTGCTGAAGGCCATCGACGTCATCGACGAGATCATCCGCATCATCCGTCATTCGGACAGCGTGGACGAGGCCAAGGCTGAACTCATGAGGCAGTTCGACTTCACCGAGGTCCAGGCTACCGCAATCGTCGAGATGCGTCTGAGGCAGCTGACCGGACTCGAGAGGGAGAAGCTCCAGGCTGAATATGACGAACTGGAGAAGTTCATCGCCCGCTGCAACGAGATCCTCGCCAGCGACGCCGAGCAGCTCAAGATCGTCAAGCAGGAGACCCTCGAACTCAAGAACAAGTATGCCGATGCAAGGCGTACCGAGATCCGTCCTTCCGAGGAAGAGTTCAACCCCGAGGATTTCTATCCCAACGAGGATGTCGTCATCACGATCTCCCATTTCGGATATATCAAGAGAACGGCCCTTACCGAATACCGTACCCAGGCCCGCGGTGGAGTGGGCATGAAGGGCAGTTCCACGAGGGACGAAGACTTCATCGAGCACATCTACATCGCCAACATGCATTCCACGATGCTGCTCTTCACCCAGAGCGGCCGTTGCTACTGGCTCAAGGTCTATGAGATCCCGGAGGGTTCCAGGGCTTCCAAGGGCCGCGCCATCCAGAACGTGCTCAGCATTCCCGACGACAAGATCAAGACATACATCAACGTCAAGACCCTCAAGGATCCTGAATATGTCAACTCCCACAGCATCGCGCTCGTGACCAAGAGGGGCATCATCAAGAAGACCGCCCTGTCGGCATATTCACATCCGAGGGCTGCAGGAGTCAATGCCGTCAACCTCCGCGAGGGGGACGAACTGGTCGAGGCCCTGCTGACCGGAGGCAACGACGAGATCCTGATCGCAGCCCGCGACGGACGCTGCTGCCGCTTCAATGAAACTGACGCCAGGGAGATGGGCAGGACCTCCACCGGAGTCCGTGGCATCAATATTGAAGAAACCGATGAAGTGATCGGAGCCATCAATTATGATCCGGCTGCCGAGGATGCATCGGACCACACCGTGCTTGTGGTCAGCGAGTGCGGATTCGGAAAGAGGACGGACTTTGATGAGTACAGGATCACGAAGAGAGGCGGAAAGGGTGTGAAGACCATCAACATCACCGAGAAGACCGGCAAGTTGATCGCCATCAAGAATGTGACCGAAAACGATGACCTTATGATTATCGAGAAGTCGGGCCTCACAATCAGGATGGCAGTCTCCGACATAAGGGTGGCCGGAAGGGCGACCCAGGGAGTCAAGCTGATCAACATAAAGGAAGGTGATTCGATAGCTTCGCTCTCCACCGTCGACAAGAATAATACTGAAACTGAAGAAGAAGTCACTAACGACGACAACAACTAAATTCCAATATCATGAAAAAGATTTTGTTTGTTCTGGCATTGCTCGCTTCCATGCAGGTAGCGAATGCCCAGGGTGGTGGCGTAGCTGCCGCCAAGAAGGCTGTTGAGGCCGCCCTTGAAGCATCTCAGAATGCGAAGAAGGCTACCAAGGTCGCTACATGGACCAAGCTGGCCGAGACTTACATGAGCGCCTATAACGTACCCGCAGGTAACGTCTGGGTCGGAGCTACTGAGAACGAGCTCAGGCTTTCAATGGCCGGTGAGAAGCCCGTTTCTACCGAGAACGTGGTCCTCGACGGTACCCAGTATGTAAAGCAGGTCTTCGGAAACAAGAACCTCTACTTCAACCAGAACGGCCAGGTCGAGATCATCGAGGTCACCAAGCCGGTGATTGACGGAGCTCTTGACAAGGCTCTCGAGGCTTACAAGAAGGCTTATGAGGTCGATCCCAAGCAGACCAAGACCAAGGACATCGCCGCCGGTATCAAGAGTATCGTGGACAAGTACACCCAGGAGGCTTACAACACCTATTCACTTGGCAATCCCGCCGGTGCAAGCTCTCTGTTCGAGAAGGCATTCAACGCTTCGCTCGTAAAGCCCAACGAGAAGATCGACACCTCTTCCCTTTACAACGCCGGCTTCAGCAGCTGGTCAGCCGGAGACTATGCCAAGGCAAAGACCCTCTTCGACAAGTGCTTGGATTATAACTACTATGCCAAGGACGGTGAGGTTTTCTTCAAGCTCGCCGACTGCGCAGAGAAGCTCGATACTTCCGCCGCCGGACAGGTCGCCCGCAAGAACTATCTCGAGCAGGGATTCGCCAAGTTCCCTCAGAGCCAGAGCCTCCTCATCGGTCTGATCAACTACTATGTCGACAAGAAGGAAGATCCCGAAAGGCTCTTCACCCTCATCGGTGATGCCAAGAAGAACGAGCCCAACAATCCTTCCCTCTACTATGTCGAAGGTAACATCCACTCCCAGCTCGGTCATTACGACGATGCAGTCGCCGCTTATGAGAAGTGCGCAACCATCGATCCCAACTACGAGTACGGTTTCATCGGAGAAGGCCTGATGTTCTACAACAGGGCTGCCGATATCCAGGATCTTGCCCAGAACGAGATGGATGACAACAAGTACATGGCTCTCGTCCAGGATTTCGAGAAGGCTCTCAAGAGCTGCATCGAGCCCTTCGAGAAGGCATTCAACGTGACCAAGGACAATGGCATCAAGACCAGCATCGCCGAGTACCTGAAGAACGCCTACTATCGCTTCCGCGATGAGGATCCCAAGTACCAGGCCGGTTACGACAAGTTCAATGGTTTCCTGAATCAGTAGTCATTGACATCCGCATTTTAAAGGGCAGCTCTCGGGCTGCCCTTTTTATTTTTATAAATAGGTATTAGCTGTTTTCGGAGCGAAGCGACAGAGGGGATAGCCGCGAAGCGGCGCAAGGGGAACCTTCCCCTTGTCCCCTGGGGGTGCAGGGGGATGGAAGGGCGATCCGCCGAAGGCGGCGTCGCGCCTTAAAATAAAAAGCCCTCCCGTCGGGAAGGCTTTTTATTTTGGGGTCCTTGGTGCAAGGAGGACTTGAACCGATTGTGGCCTTGGGTGGAGAAGATTTGGGCCCTGCATCCGTACTTTCCCGAACTGATGGGCAAGGAAAGAGCCTCCCTACAAGGGGTGGAATTGCTGTAAAAATCATCGAAAAATCTACACCGACAGCGTTGATTCCTCAACGGTAATTATTAATGGAAAAAGGGCTGAAAAATAGCCCCCTATCCCCCTCTAATGCGTCTTTTTGACAAGTATTATCCCTTTAAAATGGTCAAGGGATAGAAGGCACGGTAGGGCATATAACAGTTTGCCGTTTTGATTTTGTGTGCTTCCCGAGCAAAAAAGGTTCTACTATACTTGACTTTTTTACCTGACCTACCTATTTATGAGAAAAGGACGACCATGAAAGAGTACAAGAGACAGTATCGTGAGTTAGACGATGAGACCAAAGAGAAGATAGCAGCGGCCCAACGTGGCAGAAAGAAATCCGAAGCACATAGGCAGCACATCAGCCAAGCGATGGCAGAGTATTGGCAAACAGTTCCGCACCGACCGACATCAGGTGAAACAAGGTGACAAGTCACCACTTATCAAGGGGAGGAAGTCATCAAAAATAATGACGAGAAGATATGAGAATAAGTGATTACATTCGACAAATTGAAGATAGTTGCCGATATTCAAGCCATCACGGTCCTCGACGAATCCCGATTTGAATTCATTGAGAAAGATGGTATTGTTTCCTCGTTGAAATACTACCAAGAGCATCCGTTCCTATTGAAGATAAAGGTCGATTACGAATGCGGAGAAGTGGTCATCGAGTTCTGCGGAAAGATATTGGGAAAGGACTATCCGAAACTGATTTCCAAGGATACCATCAAGCAATGTTTCCAAGCCATAGAGGCACTCGGATTCGTTGAGGTGGACTTAGCTGCAATGTTGGAAGCGGAGGTTGTGAAATGCGATGTTACCAAGGATATTCCCGTTGAGGATGTGACGCAAGTCACGGACTATATCCGTAGTCACATCAAGAACTATCAGCGGTTCCAATGCCGCAAGTTGAGGAATGGAAATGTAGTGGTGGACAAGAATGTAATCAGCCGAAAGACCAAGAAGCGAATGACGATTTACGACAAGGGGAAAGAGATGTGCCGGTCTGCTAATAGACCGTTTTTAGAGAAGTATGGACTTGAAGATGCGTTCAGTGGGATGTGCCGTTTTGAATTGAACCTCGATAGCAAGGAGCAGATACGGAAATCGCTCGGTATCGCGGATACTAAACTGATGACCGTCCTTTCAGCCGACGCGGACCCGATAGCCGATTTCCTCGATGAAGTGGTGGAACCGCAGGATGCCGTTACGATGTCCGACAAGAAGTCCTATATGACGATGCTTGTGCTGCAAGATTGTGACTATGACTTGGAGAAGGTGGAGGCGAAGATGCGGTCTTTTCATCGGAGCAAGGGAACGTTAATCAGCAAGGTGATGGAGCCGTACAAAGCGATGATGGAGCAGATAGGTGGTCAGCAGGAAGCGGCAGATGTGTGGAAGGGAATCCGAAGGAAACTGACGTGATGTATCAAAACCTCAACTGTGTCACGTTAAGACATAAAACAAGGTGATACACCGTTGCCGAATGTATCACCTTATAACTTTGTGTTAAGTTGATTCTACGGTTTCAGTTGCCACCAAGAATCCCAACAATGGGAATTCAAGTTAAACCATAGTTCCTCGCCTTTCTGCATATAGAATCGATTCGGGGCATTGATGGAAAAATGGTCGAAATCGCGCTCGAATTCGCCCTCGGTATCGGGCTCGATGTCTCCATCAAAGATGATAATGCCGTACGGAGAAATAGTAGATGTCAACTTGACCTTAATCTGCCGTTGACCATAGTCAATATCCGTAATCTTTCCTTTGGGTAACGGGTCGCAGTTCTCGGCTGATTTCCATATGTCTTGCTCCTCCGCCGTAGAGCAACCGTAGGGATATTGGAAATATACGAACCCACCTTTACGGAAGCCATCTTCTTTCAGTTCTCGTCGAGCATCGGAAAGACTTCTCCTCATTCGCCACCAATCTCTGCTGAAGTAACGAATAATCTTGATGCCGTTGTCACCGACATTATCGGGCTCAATGGCTTCTTCTGCGGAAAACTCCATCCCTTGGATTTTCTTCTTGTAATATGCTTTTAGAATCTCACCCGACATATCATCGGGATGAAAGACTTGCCTATCGCGGAAGTACCTTTGGAGACGAGAGCCGCCCCATAGCCCCCAATTGTTTCTCATCCACATTCCCAAGCCAAAATGAGTTGCAGCGACAAATCCCCGCATTGTTGAAGTAGAATCGGTAAGATATTGTTTGTCTTCGGCACTCAAGATGGTGTCCAAGGTATCAATCGCTTCGTCAATGTCCTTGGGGATATAGATTCCGTTGATTCTATCTACAAGATAGCGATATTGGCTCTGATGAGTGACCTTGTCTTGTGCAAGTGATGACACACAAAGACAGAGAGTGGTGATAATACTGATTGTCGATTTGTACATCATAGTCGGTTGATTATTATCTGGGAAAGAAGGTAACTACTCTATTGATTGTCTATTTGAAGTGATGATTATTCCGCGTCGAATGATGCATCGGTCATTTCTATAAGGTCGGTCCTCGGAGATGTTGAGGTTCTTGAGATAGGTGTATGAGACCCCGATGGCATCCTTGTCCCAATGGTCGGTCAGGGCTTTCAAGTTGCCGTAGTAGTAGTGTTTCCCGTCCTTCTCAAGATGGACGATGGCTCGTTCTTGTTTCTTCTTCGGTTCCATCCGTATCACGAATTTTAGTCAAAAGTAGTAAAATGTTGCCAATATTCAAAATTAGCATAAAAAAGTTGCATATATTAAAAATAAGCATTATATTAGCTCTTGCTAACGGATAGTATCAAGAATTAGTAAAAATGCTAACACCAATTATGGATAAGGTCGTGATTTTGGCTCGGGTGAGCACGGACAAGCAAGAGTATCAGCGGCAGGTCAATGAACTGACCGACTATTGCACCAAGGTAGGATGGAGTGTGGAGGCGGTGTTCAGTAACAAGGTCAGTGGAGCGAAGCGGATTGAGGAACGGACCGAGATTATGGACCTCATCAACTATGTGAAGTCCAATACCATTGACAAGGTGGTCTGCCTTGAAATCAGCCGTCTCGGCAGGAACACCCTCGAAGCACTCAAGGTCATCCAAATTCTCAACGAAAATGGAGTTTCACTTTATATTAAGAATTACAACCTTGAGACCCTCAATTCTGATAAAAAGGTTAATGTTGTGACATCTCTCATATGCACTATTCTTTTAGAAATCAGTTCTCTAGAGAAAGTTTCAATAGCAGAGAGGTTTGCAAGCGGGAGGGACCAATACATCGCCAAGTGCCGCAGGGAAGGTGTCAAGATGGGTCGTCCCGCAACCTATCGGAAATCCGAGGATGCGTACAAGCAGCAGTATAGCCGTGAAATCGGTCTGCTCCGAAAGGGCATCAGTTTCCGCAACATCGCCGCCATCACGGGCACATCGGTCAATACCCTCCGCAAGTTAAAAACTCTTATTTGAGAACCCGTTCTACTTTCGATTTGGTTTTCTCGAGACAATTTTGTAAATTAGCATTAGTCGGGTCGGTTCCCGCATCGAGAATAAGCCGAAAGGCAGGAAAACACAAAGCGAATATGTAATAAAATGATTGTACGGCAGTTGCCGTATAGGGGGAGTGGTGTCCCTCGCCGAGCAGAAGTCTCCGTTCCAAGTGAATCAGGAGAGGCAAAAGCACTGCTATAAGAAGGAAAATGAATACATAAATGCTTAGTATTCAAGAATGTAGAGCGGTTTTAGAACAATTTGACTACGATTTGAAAGATGATGAGATAATGCAATTAAGGGATTTCCTGATGATGATTGCAACCTACCAAATAATTGATAATAAATTAGATACAAATGAAGAAAGCAATACTATACTGCCGAGTGAGCAGTGACGAGCAAGCCAAGGGTGGCTCGCTGAAGTACCAAGCAGATGCCTTGAAAAGGTTCTGCGAGAGCAACGGCATCGAGGTCGTTGATATCTATCGAGAGGATTACTCTGCCAAGACCTTCGACCGACCCGAGATGAAGAAGATATGCAAGAAGTTCCTGCGTAAGCGGAAAGAGGTGGAGGCAGATGGTCTGTTGGTGTTGAGGT
>JAEEGI010025931.1_pt1 | contig 11322 bp, 3 predicted proteins | sample 8958751 | NCBI WGS metagenome assembly JAEEGI01 (sample SAMN16246545, study PRJNA631951) | gut metagenome | biome: gut microbiome; feature: rumen; material: KS-attached | host: Bos | place: Iran: Karaj | collected 2018-10 | reverse complement strand
ATATTTTATCATTATTACTTGAGTGTCAGTGTATCCTAAAAAACTTGTATTCATTTTTTGTAAAATATTTACTTCACTTTTTATTTCTTTTATAACTAAATCAATTCTTTCTGCAATATCAAATAATTGATCTTTAGTTGGTATAATATCAAAAGATTTTATTTTCTCTGATAAAATTTTATTGTCATCAATAACAGATATAATACATCTTTTTTCATAATTAAATGCCATTTCATATTCTTTTTCTTTAATAATATTCCTTTTATATTGTCTACTAATAGAAATCATTTTTAATCCATGATAAATAATATTTGAATGAATATCTTTTAATTGATTTCTTATTTTTAATCTTGTAATTAATTTATAAGCTTTTTGTTCATTTTCAGTTAGAATACTTTTTTGAGTTAAAAAAATCATCATCATACTTACAAAATAAATTCCAACAATACAAGCAAAAATAATTAAAAATCTTCCAAAATGTGTTTTTGGAAAAAAATCTCCATAACCAACAGTAGTCATTGAAACAAATACACACCAAATTGCATTCCATCTATAATGCCAATTTTGTAATATTATTTTTTGACTTTCCCAATAATGAAGTTCAAAAATTCTTATACATAAAGCAAAACTAATGCAAGATAAAAAAAATAGAAAAATTAAAGCAATAAAAGGATTATTTTTTTGATATGCTTTCATAGTAAATAATAAATTTGTTGATAAATAAAATTTATCTAAAATTTTTTCAGAAATCATTGAATCCCAAATTGAGAAAGCATTTATAAATTGAAAAATATATAAAAATCTATAAACTGAAAAAGCACTTAAAAGAGAAGAGAAAGGTAAAACTAAAATACAATCTAATTGACTGAAAATAAGAACTTTATTTAATGTTGGATATTGAAAAATTAATAAAAATAAACCTTCTATAAATAAATATAAACAAAATCTACTTTTATAAAAAGGAATTCCTGATTCTTTTATTATTTTATCTTCTCTGTAAAAAGATAAATATCTTGATCCAACTAAAAATAATCCTCCACATAAAGTTAATGATAAAATAATATATCTAAATGATTTTTCATTTTCTCCTATTTTTAAAGAAATTTTTATTTTTTTATAATCTGTTAATGAATCATTAAATCCATAAGTGTCTTCATTAATTGAAAATGTATTTAATATATCAAAATTGTTAATTGAAGTATATGTCAAATTATGATTCATATAATGAGTTAAAATTGTTGGTAATAAATTTCCATTGTATTCTAAATTTAAAGTTAAATTTACATTATTCTCTGAAAAAATTTGTTCCCAAGTTATATCTGGATTTCTATAAAGATTATTAATTACTATTGAACCCACTACTCTTTTATACATATTTAATTCTGAATAATTTTCATTTTCCATCTGACAAAAAATTTCTGAAACTATAATTATTATTGATGATATTATATCAAGAATATGAATGTACTTTTTTAATAATTCAATTTTTTTTTGCTTTGTTTTCACTCTTTTTAAATCAATATCACCTATTTGACTAGTTTTTAATTTTGAAGAAATAAAACTTAAAGAACTTGTATGTGATGTACCTTCCTCTGAAATTTCACTTGTTAAATTTGATAAATTATAATTATCTTTCATATTTAATTCTTTAGATTTAAATCTATTTTTTAAATCTATTTCCATTCCATCAAAATCCTTTTGTAATGTTTGTCCTTGTGGATTTTTATTTAATTCTTCAAGATATGGATTATTTCTTGATAAAAGTAAATACATTTTATTTATTTAAATTTTAATTAAAAATTTTAATCGGAGAGAAAAAGAAAATATATTAATTTTTTTAAAAACAAATTCTATACATAAAAAAAAAATAAAAATTAGAATATGGAAGATTCAAGTTTTAAGGCATCTTTATATAAAGTTTCGTCTTCCATTAAATATTTTACAGGGATAATTCCAATAAAATTTAAAAATGAATTAAATACAGTTCTACTTGAATAAACAAAATACAACATAATGAAGAATAAAAGAAAACTTCCAATAACATAAATAAAGCAAATCATTTTGAAAGTTTTCTTCATGGATTTTAAGTTAGTTTCTCTGAAACTTTTAAAAATTTCAACAGTTTTCATATAAGCTTTAAACAAATAAAATTCAATGAATAATTCATATTGACTAAAAGCAGAACTATTATCAATTAATGATTCAAAAGTTTTTTCATTATTATTAAGACTATTTAATTCATCAATAACAGTATTTAAAATAACACTCATTTGAGTAATTGATTGTTCCATTCCTTTTAATAAAATACTTTGCCAGAAAGTAGAGCAATTACCATAAGCATTTTCATCATCTTTAAATAAAACAGCACAAGCATCTGAATTATATAAATTATTTAAATCAGTTGCACTATCAGAAATACTTTTCATATCATTTACTAAAGGCATTAATAAATTACCTAATTTTGGTGTTGTTATATCTGCTGCTGAAGGAACAGTCATTTCAAATTTTACTGTTGCATTTACACATTCTTCAGTATCACATTCTATTCCATTTATTGTTATATTTTGTCCTTTGTTACTGGGATCTCTTAAAAATTCCAATGCATTTTTTATATCTGATAATAATTCTTCATATGGATCTAATTGAGTTTTTAATGAAAGGAATATATCAAATGATGATTTATATATTCCTTCTACTTGATTTGTTGATGAATCAAAGGATAAGTAATCCTTTTTCTTTTGAGATTCTATTAACATAAATACTAAATAATATGACATTGATACTACAATTATTGCCATCACTTTTAATATGTAAAATAAATTCCATCTAAAAAAATATTTAGACATTATTTTCTTCTTTTTATTTCTTGCTTGTTGAAGTTTGTTTTGTTTTCCTCCTTTTTTTCCACGCATTTTCTTATCATTTTTATCATCTTTCCTATTTTTTTTGTTTTTTTTATCTTTATCATCATCATCATCTTTTTTTGATTTTTTAGAACCTATTTCAATATCTAATTCTCCACCTCCTTTTTCTTCATCATCTCCTGTATCATTTCTCAATTTCTTTTTTAAATCATCTAATATTTTTAAATAGGCATCAAAATTTAAAGAATGAAATTTAATTAATTTTTCAAGGAAATATTTCTCCATTTCATTTATTTTATATACTAAATAAGTATATCCTACAGTCAATAATATAAAAACAATTATAGCTAATATCAATGAAATTGGGAATAAATTAAAATTATTTTTTATTTTTCTACTTCTTTCTTCTTCATCATAACCAATAATAGTTTCATCATTAATATAATCTAAACTTTGAATTAATATATTATCAGAATTAACATCATAAACATTATTAATATCTGCATAATATCTATCTAAATTAGCATTTAATTTTAAACCATTTGCAACTAATAAATTTAATAAATTATCAGTATCTATTGTTAAAGAATCTGTGGTAGTTAAATTAAAAAGAGTTAATTCAATTGTTTTCATTTTTCCTAAAATATTTTTAAAATCTTTATAAAAATAAGAAGAATTTTCTTTTTGCTCTTTAATATCTGCAATACATTCTGCTAATAAACCAGCATAAAAATTAGTGCAATTTCCTCCATTAATTGCACAAAAAGTATCATCAATAAATTTATCTTTTTTCCATTTTAAATTTAAAGTGGAAAGATACACACAAGAAACAGCAATCTTTGAATGGTTGAAATATAAATTTTCACTTAAATATTCTGTTAAATCAGAAAAATTAGATAAAGTTCTTATTAACTTTAATAACATAAATCCAATAGTAGTAACTCCAAATACTAAACATAAATATTTCATTAATTTAATACTTGAAATTTCTCTTTTTTCTAAAATTCCATTTTTTAATTTATTAAAACCAGCTGAATCAACACTTGATCTTGTCATACTTGAAGAAGCAATAGATGGACCAGTATATTCATTATTTTTCATTAAATCATCTTCAGGTGGACCATGAGTTTTCATATTATTTGAATTTGATTTTTCTTCATCATCTTTTTCTTGAATTTCATCATTTTCTTCATGTTCTATATTATCACCATTATTACCACTATTTGATACTTTTAATTTAATTTGTTTCCCATTTTTTTCATCTCCTCCTTCACTTATTAAATCTTCTTTTTTCATTTCCCCACCACTTCCGTTTAAACTTGAAGGAGCTTTTGAATTTTCATTTAAAGCAATTAAATCATTAGTGATATAAACTCTATGGTAATAATATTTATTCTCTAAAAATGTCTTTGTTATTATCTTATAAAATACACTAAATGGTTTTGGATATTTTGAACTTATATCACGTACTAAATCATCATATTCTGATATAACATTATTTTTTATATCATCTTCATCTCTTAATTTTCCTGTTTGTTTTATTTTATCTAATACATTATCTACTTTATTATCTAATTCTTTCCATACTGCTACGGGATATAAATTTCCTTTTAAATCTATTTCACTTTTTGGAATTGTAAATTTATTATCTTGATATTCTAACTGTAATAAAATTTCTGGAAGAACTAATGAAATATGATGACCATATAATCCTTGAGTTAAACCATAATTATTATTCATAGTAAATGATGCTCCTCCTTGAGTCATTTCTGTAAAACCATTTATTTTAAAATCTTTATCTAAAATTAATATAAAATTATGATCTTGGACTTTTGTTATATATGCAGTATAAATTAAACCATAACTTAAATTTGGTACACATTTCACAAATAATTTTATATTAAAAATACCTCCATTTTTCCCTTTTAATAACATATCTCTTTGAATTTTAAAAGTATAATTTAAATTTGAAAATTTAATAGCTTCTTCAATTAAATCTTTATGAAAAGATTGAATAACATTTGGTAGTAAATCATCAACTGTCATATTTAAAATTTCTTTTCCACTAAATAAAAACAGAGCAGGGAAATTTGGTGTTGTATATAAAATTTTTCCTAAATTTTGGTATCCATCAACTAATAAAATTGAAGATAAATCTTGAATAAACATTGAATGATAAATATTATTTCTTTCAGATAATTTATTTGTTTTTAAAGTTGAATATTTTTTAGCTTCTGTTCTTGCTAAAATATCATCTTGTAATATTGTTTCTAAATATAACATATAATCTTTTTCACTTTCATCACTAAATGGATTTAGTTCTACTAATTTTTCCCATAATTTTAATATTTCTTTTCTTAATTTTAAAATGTCCTCTCCTAATTTTAAAAAATTTTCAGTTGTTTTTGGTGTACTTACATTATTTTTTAAAATATCAAAATATTCAATTTGATTACAAGCTGCATCATAAATTTTAATTTTAAATAAGTCCATATAAATATTATATAATATAACACTACCTATTTGAACATGTTTAATTGATTCTTTATTATTACTTTTAGATAATTTATTTACCATATGTTCTTTTATTTCTTCCATGAGAATATATTTGAAATATAAATGTTTATGACTATTTACTTTTAATTTAGAACATAGTGATATTGTAAAAGTTGGATTTTTAATTTTATTCATGAGAAAATAACACATATTTAAAACTATATCATTTTTCAAAAATGATTTATCTAGATGATGATCATCAACTATAAATATTATTGAAAGTATTGGAAGAGCATTTGCAGAATTAAATTTTTTTCTTAAATGGTCATTTTGACCTAATTTAATAAATTTCTCATTTAATTCAGGAGAATTAGCTACATATTCTTCAAATCTTTTAATAATCCCAACTAATAAAGTTTTAGCTTTAACACTTCTAATATTCATTAAATTAAATAAAGTAATATTAAACATTTCTATTTCTTTTAAACTTTTTGCTTCAAAAATATTAAAATCAGTTAATAAATATTCTTTTCTAAATTCATTCATAAAAAATAAAGTACAACCTAAAATAATCCAACCTATTAAATGAAAAATTGTAGTATCATTAATGTTAAAAACAGATTTAATTGTAATTACAAAAGAAAACCATGTAACAAAAACCCATCCAAATTGAATCATTTTATTCATTTTATCATCGATATATAAAACAAATCGGTAAACATAAATTGAAAAAAATAAAGAATTAAAGAAAACATAACCTTGAAGAAAAATTCTATAAACTTTTTTATTTTCAAGATGAAATTTGATAAAATATGCAATTAAAAACATTATAATTTTAGAAATATTAACATATATTTCATAATTACAATTAATTCTAGCACAAACTTTACTTTCATTTATTGAGCCAATTTCATTATAATAAATTGATAAAAAAATAGAAGAAATTAAATAAAAAATTAAATTAATTATAGAAATTACTGTAATTATAAAATGAAAAATATCTGAATAACATTTAACATTTAAATATTTATGAATTCCTTTATCACAATCTGTTGCCATAAGAGAAATCTGAACTATTGGTCCTATTAAATATTTCATTAAAACTATAATAATTAGATTTAAAATTGTAATTGGAAATTTAATATAAAATCTTCCTATTTTAATTGAAATAATTAAGTAAACTAGACAAATTAATATAATAAATGTCAAACCTGATGTGCATAATAAAGCTAATTTATATGATTTTTTATCTGTTACTATTTCTTGAATGAAAATTACTTTTGAAATATATTGTAAAATATTTACTGCATTATCATCTGTTTTCTTTTCAATATTTACAATTGTAAGCATCATAACTTGAACAAAGAAAAAAAACTTCATTATAATAAAGAAAAAAATAGAAAAATCTTTATAACTTATTAGAACTTTCATTAAATTAAAAAATTTTATTAATTTCTTCTTTGTATATACTTCTAGAAGTTGCATTGAATCACCGAAATCTATCCAATTTATAATATTTGATTCTATCATTTTTTTATTTTATTAAATTTTTTTGAAACAAAAAAAAAACATATTTATGTTAAATATTATTGACAATTTAATTTTATGGGAAATAGAAATAAAAATTAATAATATAGTTTAGAGATTTTAAAAATGATATTATAAGAACAAATAAAGATTTAAAAAATAGTCTAACAAAAGAAAAACATTCTGAAGATATAATAAATGTTAAAGAAAATATAAAAGAAAAAATAATAAATTATATTTTATGAAATCATATTAAAAAAAAGAAAAATATAATCGAATTCAAATTTTAATTGTTTCAAACAAAAAGAAGAATCAGATTTTCAAGGAATAGATAATTGAAAAAATTAAAAGAAAAAAATGAAATCAACAATAAAAAATTGATATTCGTTGAAATATATGTTCCCTGAAGAAGATAGATTCATAGTAAAATATAAATTCAATGATCCTTTAAAGAATATAAATTAATATTTTATTCAGATATATCAATGATAACAATTGATTTCCAAAATGCTGATAGTAGGAATGTTACAAATTTTTGTTGGTTGATTTCTTATTGTTATAATTTAACTAATTTAAATTTTTCTGCTTTTCATACTGAAAAAGTAAGAGATATGAGTAGAATGTTTTATATATGTTCATCATTAAAAGAATAAAATATATCTACTTTTAATACATCAATCATTACTAATATGAAAGTTATGTTTAATTAATGTAGAACTTTATCAAATTTAACTATAAATAATTCTAATAATTCAAAAATAAGTTATCAATATGAGTGGAATATTTTTTAATTGTAAAATCATTAAAATCTTGATATAACGAATTTTGATACAAAAAAAGTTAATGATAGAGTTATATGTTAATTATTGTTCATCGTTAGAACATTTAAATTTATCAAAATTTAATACTGATAATGTTATAGATATGAATCATATGTTGTACTTCTTTAAAATCTTTAGATTTATCTAATTTTTAAACAAATAAAGTGATTAATATAAGTGAAATATTTGCTTTGTGTAATAATTTGTTTTTTTTTAGAACTTTCTAATTTTTAGGCAATTAATGTAATTAATATGAATAATATTTTATATGTTATATTTTATTCAAAGATTAAAATCTTAAAAATGATTATATAAATTTTAATTTTTCATTATTAATTATTTTTAAACAATTAATTTTATCATTTTTTTAATTAAAATTACAGTTACATATAATAATATCAAAATATGTCAATTTTATTAAGACAAAAAATAAGAACTAACCTTGAATTTCAAGGTAGAAAAATAACAACAGAAATTCCTCCATATAAAACTTTAAAATATGTAAAAGAATTAGCAAAAAATTTATTTTATCCAATAAATTCAGATATAAAATTAGTATATCAACATAAAGATATAACACCTTTTGAAAATAGTGTAATTGGAGATTTCTTTAAAAGAAAAAATCAAATTTTTATAAAAATATTACCTTATTATCAAAATGATAAGGAAAAATATATGGAAGAAGAAAAAAAATTTTATAATAATATAAATAAATCAGTATCAAATCAATCAAAACAAATATTTATTTGTTCATGTAAAAATGATATTATAGGAAATTATTGTAGGAATTGTAAAGACTTTATTTGTAATATATGTAGAATAAATAAAGAACATGAAAATCATAGAGTAACTCAAGTTGATATTGACAATTTAGTTGAAAGTGTGAAATTATATGCAATTACATTACAAAGTGAAGTTTTATTAAATATAAAATCCACAAGAGAATTTTGTAAAAAAAATGAAATGAAAAACTCTGGTGATAAAAATGTTAATTCACGTCATCAAATAATTCAAAGTAAGTATGATAAAATATATGATATATATTCTCAATGTATTAAAGATATAAATCCAAAAAATAATATAAACAAAGATGCAGATTTAATTTTGGCAGAATATATTCAGAAAACAAATGTAACAAATGATGATATTGAACAAATTTTAACTGAAATTTATATGAAATATACTAAACAAAGAAAAGGAATGACAACAGATGAATTTAATAATTATTTTAAAATGTTAGGAGAAAAAGAAGTTGAATTGGAAAATCAATCAACTGATATTTTAGCTTTTAGAGTTAATTTTGAATTAGATGAAAAAATGAATCAAATCTATGATAAATTAGAAAATGTTTTAGATTTAACTTTAAATTCAAAAACTCCTTTAGGATTAGATCCTAATACATTTTATTTATATAATATTGTTAAAGAAAGAAAAGAAAAAGAAAAATTAAAAAATGATAATTCCGAAAAAGAGAAAAAAGAAGAAGAAAAGGAATATGAAGAAGAAGAAAAAAAAGAAGAAGAGGAAGAAGAAAAAAATGAAAATAATGAAATAAATGTCAACAATGAAAATGAGGAAATTCATGAAGAAGAAGAAAATGAAGATATTATAAAAAATAAAAAATTGGGAACAATTAAAGATAAAAATTTAATGCAAAATATAGAAAAAAATGATTTAATAAATAAAGGAGTTTTAAATGAAAATGATATAAAAAATAATTATGAAAATAATAACTACAAATATAATAATGATGAAAATAATAATTATGAAGATATTGATAATGAGAATAATGATAATGAAGATATTAATAATGATTATAATAATAATGATGATAATAATTATGAAGATAATAAAGAAAATAATGAAGATAATGAAGAAAATAATGATGGAGATATTAATGAAAATGATGATGTAAATGTTGAACATTCACAAATAAAAAATAATGAAGAAAATGAAAATGAAGAAGAACAAGATTTTGAATACCAAGAAAATGAAGAAGAAGATAAAGATAAAGAAAATATAATGAAAGAAAATGCAGGAAATTATTAAAGATAAATTAAAATATTAAATAAATAAATAAAGTATAAAAAATAAAGTGAAAAATATAAAATAATTTAAAAAACATTAAAAAAAAGGGAGAATTTGAGTCATTGGAAGTGCTTAATACAAACATTAAAAATATTTTTATTATATCAAAAATTTTGTTAAAAAAAACTAATAGAAATCATATTGATGAATTTTTTATAAAAATTATAATTAAAAATCAACTAAAAAAATAAATGAAAAAAACAATTTATAAATTTTTTTAACAAAAAATGAAAAACCTGACAAAAAACATTCAAAAATAAAAACAAAAAAAAAACAATTTATTTTTCAAAAAAACAAAAGGTAAAAATCACAAAAAAATCGAAAAATTAATAAAAATTCAAATTTTAGATAAAAAATGTCAAAATAAATTTGAACAAAAACATTCCAAAAAATCCTCAAAAAAAAAAATTAAAATTCAATTTAAAAAAAACTAAAAAAAATTTTTAAAAAAAATTCGATAAAACAAAAAAAAATTTTTAAAAAAAACTCTTCAATAAAAAAAAATGTAAAAAAAAAATTCCTCGATAAATAAATCAAAAAAAAAAAAATATATAAAAAAATCTTCGAAAAAAAAAATAAAAAAAAAAACATGTAAAAACAAGATTTTTTTCATTTATTTTTTCCACTTTTTTAATATTTTTTCATCTATTGAATTTAAAGAAGTTAAGGAAGAACAATAATAGAACATATCACTCATATTATTAACATTATTAGTATTAAAATTAGATAAATTTAAAGAAGTTAAAGAAGAACAATAAGAGAACATATAACTCATATCTTTAACATTATTAGTATTAAAATTAGATAAATTTAAAGAAGTTAATTTATTGCAATCATAAAACATGTAATTTGTATTTGATAAAGGATTTTTAATGGTAATTTGAATTTTATATTTTCCATCTTTTGGAAATTTATATTTATAAGAAAAATCTATTTTGTTATTATTTAAATATAATTCACAATTTGTTTTAATTTCATTTTCATTATTTGTTCCTTCTTTTATCCAATAATGATTTCTTTTTGCTTCTTCGAAAGAATTTATTATTCTTTGATTTAAATAATCATCTTTATCATCTTTTCCTTTTTTAATATCATATTCACATACAATATTATTTTCTTTTTTTAAAGGAGTTAAATTTATATTCACTAAATTTGCGTTAATTTCTAATTTTTTAGTCAATACTTCTAAATAATCAATTAAATATTGTTTATAATTATTATTTTGATCATTTTCATATATTGAAGAATTACCTTTAATTAATTTTATTTTATTTATTAATTCTTCAATGTTACTTTTAATTTTCATAAATTGTTCTAATCTCTCATTGATTGTATTAGATAATTTATTTATCTGATTAATTTCATTTTGATTAAAAGATATTTGATAAAAAGGAATAATTTCATGTGAATCATGATTACATAATTCACAAATATTACATTTACAATTAGAACAATAACCATAATAATTTTTAGAATGATTACTACATATCATATTAAAAGAAGGTAAATTATTAGTAACATTATTA
>JAEEGI010025925.1_pt1 | contig 11325 bp, 11 predicted proteins | sample 8958751 | NCBI WGS metagenome assembly JAEEGI01 (sample SAMN16246545, study PRJNA631951) | gut metagenome | biome: gut microbiome; feature: rumen; material: KS-attached | host: Bos | place: Iran: Karaj | collected 2018-10 | reverse complement strand
AGTAAAGTGAATTCAATACTTCATCCTTATACTTATAATACCTACCTTTATATCCATAATATTCTTTGTCATAAATTCCTATAATCATCTTTGAGGGAACAAGATTTAAATTTTTTTTAACAACATCAATGGCAGGTAGAATAAAATGAGCAGATTCATGTGCAGTCTCTTGGATGGTTGTTTCTAATAGCAACTCCATCTTAGTTCCCCGTATATATGAATAACTTTCCAAGGCAACAGAATAGAATTTTTTTAATGCAATCTTATAATTGTCGAAGAAATTCCTGTTTTTCAGTTTCTTTAACTCATCATTATGTCGTTTCCATACAATATAAGCCACTTCATTGCCTGCTAACCATCCTGGCAAGAAGACATCCTTTTCATTGTTATAAAGTTTTTTTATTTTCATACTTGCAGCTTCCTTAATTCTATCCCTTTGCTGTTCAGTAGTTAGACTATCAACATTCTTCAACAGCCTTAAGGCAAAATTGAAATCATCCTCTGTATCAAATTCTGCACCAGACCACCCGATTGGAACTAGTCTATCGTGCTCAATGTCAATGGGTAAGGCAAACATCCTGATGAAACTATCATTGTCATTGTCAAATGTGTCCCTAATAGCATTGAAAGCTCTATTCAGTGCTTCTGTAAAATTTGGAACTGCATCTTGCCCTTTTATATTTATTGTTTTTACCTCCTCCCGAAATGTTTTTTCAATTTTTTCAAATGCATTATATATATATCTATTATTTTTATGCTCAATTTTATCCTCCAACTGTCTTTCAAAGATTACAAGCCTTTCAATAATTGCTTTTGCTTTCTTTTTCCATCCTTCATCATCTAATTTCTTTATATGTGATAAGTACTGAAAAGTATTTGAATCCTCCTTTTCCATTATTTCCCGTAGCCCAGAAAAAGATTTTTCACTATCGAAAGCATCCCTTCCCATTTGTCCCAACATTAGGCAAGCAATTACACGGCCTTGCAAGTAGATGGGGAAAATATGTTCTTCAAATAAAGAGTAGCGACAAGTGTAATGTAGGCAATACCGTTCCAACCCGTCAAAATTAAATAGTTCATACTTTATTTTCTCCATCTCATTTTTACGGTTTTCATTGAATTCTGCAATTAAGACTTTTAATCTATCAAGATGCTCCTCAGTTGTACGCTCAAGTTTGTTCAACTCCCTGTCTGCAAATATGCCAACTATACTATCTTGTTGGAAACAATAGCTGGTATGGCGTGAATCACATTTTCTAAAAATGTCACATAACCTGCCATTGTTTACATAGGTACCACTATCAATACGGATGATTTTATTACCCTGCTTGTCAAGAATTTCTTTAATTTTTGGGTTTAAGGGTTCATTTAATATCACAGTTCCTTTCCGAGGATTTGTCGGTATTATATTTGGGTTTTTGGCACTTGGGTCATGTGGTAAAAAATCCTTGGGTACAAACTGAAATAATGATAAGGCATTTTGGATATCTTCGTCCTGTGATAAATCTGCAAGAAAACCGCGGATGTAGTACGGATAGTAAAGACCATCGGTGTTATAGTTAGCCGAATCTTCATTACAACCTTGTCTCAGACTCAGGAAAGTTGGGGCTATTGGCCATTCTCTGTTGTTGTCCATAAATGTAATTAGTTTATTTTCTGATGATTTATAAAATTATTATTGCGAAACGGCATGAAGTAAAGACACGGCAAAGATATAACAAAATATTTATAGATACATAATTTCGCCTATTTCAGTTTTGGGCAGAAAGAGGTGTTGCTGAATAGGACTGGCATTATATTCAGTTGATTAACAGCGACTTGTGAAATGAAAACGCCGGGAATTATTGAAATAGCAATTATTCGGATTATGAATAATTGCTATATGATTTCTGTCATTTACACAAATTATATATGCCCAACCTACATGAGACAGAGAGGCGGTAAACAGAAATCTGTCATGATGGAGGTTACGGAAGATGAATCGGAACTCCTTGCAGCAATCCTAAAAACAAACTGATTATGGAAGATATTGCTGTAATGGATAGTCCGGTCATCGTGACCGACATGAAGAAGAAGCTGAGTGACGTGCTGATGGCCATTTCATGGCGTGAGTTCGCCAATACCTATTTCAAGAGGTCATCATCATGGTTCTACCACAAGATGGACGGCATCGACGGGAACGGGGGCCAAGGCGGATTCAACGAAGAGGAAACCGAGCAGATGCGCGGAGCCCTGATCGATCTGTCGAACCGCATCCGCCGTGCACCGAGAACATATAGGTGAGGCCGCCCGTTGGCCTGCAAGACACAAAGCCGCACGTCTGCCTACAGGCGCAACCATGGGTCAGGGGGCGTGGTCAGAGAACCGTCCCTTGACCCATTCAACTCCAGGTACTTTTATCGCATGATTTGTCATACTTATCTTTTTATACTACTTAAAGCGTAACAATTCCCAACTAAGCTCTCAATAATCACAACCCAGATCCCCTTCATCATGGACCAATAATCCTTTAGTTTCGTTTTCCTGATAGTCCAATAATCATCTAAGAATCGATCAGAAGAACAGAATCTGTGATAAATAGGAGAAACGTAGACATTATCTATTACCTACCATTCTTCTGAAATATCAACCAAATCGTGCTCTTTCATATTTGCAATACGATATTCGTTCCCCTTTTTCCAATATGCCACTTTTATACTTGTTGTAATATCACGTCTTTTGGCAGAATATCCATTAACCACCAAATCTTGAGCAGCTCCACTTTTACCTTCTCGGATAGCATGCATTTTCCTTAAGTTTTGATCTGTAACAGCATCTGTGATTGCTTGAAGCGTACTTGTAATATCTTGTGGTCTGCTTTTGTAATGTCCATCACAATAATCAGCAAAGAATGAATTTTGTATATAAAAATTACATTTTGTATATGTATCATTAAGATAATTTAATTTTTTTGCCTGAAAGATGGAAATTCTTAACCCTAAGTCAATATCTTCCTTTGTTTCTGCTAATTTCCATATCAGGAATGGAGATTTCTTGTCATTTAAGAAATCTGTAACAGATGATTTGCAATTTATTTTTGCATTAATATTATGTTCAATGATGGACTGTTTCTTATCTATTTCTTCTATTACTTCGTATCTGAAGTTGCATTTAATTATTACTGAAATGTCTTTTGCAATTAAAATATATGACTCTTCCTCGTCTTGGTTAATAATTCTTAGGCAAATAATATACCATAATAATTTCAGGAATTCTTCATGAAGAACATCTGGCCTGTTCTCTGTGTTAAAAGTTGTTGGTTCTATTATTTCCTGTTTTATTAAGCCAATCATTTCATTATTACAGAGTTTGTCTATATAATGTGTTTTGTTGAGATATTTGTCCATCATTTTGCTGATGTCTTTATAACTAACAAAATCAACATTATACTTTTCAAGAATTGGTTTTAAATAATCTACATAAGGATAGTATTCATTGCGACAAAGTGTGTCTCCTGTTGTTGATAGAACATACATTTCATTTTTGTGTGCCGTCCACCAATCATCTAAGATGAGCAACTCTTGGAGGTGCTCAACAAGATTTTCCTTTGTGGAATTCTTATCAAAGGCAAACAATAATGGTTCTAATATATATTTCATTTTGCATATAGTTAGTTTTGAAGTTCCCTTCTTCTTTTCTCCATACCTGCTTTTACAATCTTTGTTGCCAAATCTTCTCCTTCATCAAAAAAGCCTTCAGGCCATTGCTCAATTACTCCATATGGGTTAATTGTAATTTGACGGTACTTTGAATAACCGTAATCTTGATCTTTTTCTACGAAATATATCATAGTCTGATCTGAGATCTTTGATTCGTTTGTTATTGCAACAAGATAACGTAAGCGATTAATAAGATATTCAGAGTGAGTTTCAATTATACATTGTTTACCCAAGGCATTCATTGAGACAAAAAAATCAGCTAATCGTGTTTGAACTTTTGGATGTAAGTGTAGTTCTGGTTGCTCCAAAATAATAGAGTCACCTTTGTTGGATAAAAAGCATAGTACAAGAATTGGAAGTATTTGGCTAACCCCGACGCCAACGTGTGTTAAGTCCTGTTTCATTTCATTTATGTCGGTTGTGATTTTTAATTCATGTCCAAATTTTCCTCTATCATTTGTGCTCATATTTTTAGCAACGCCAAGATATACTAACCACTTATTAATTGCTTCTTCTAATGTTCCTATGTTTAATGAAGGAGTCCCCTCTGCCCCCATACCATAAAAATCAGGATTTATATATTTTATTATCCTAGATTTGTTGTTTTCGAAAACAGCAGCAGTATTTTCTCCTTTTAGACCCAGGTCGGACGTACTGCCATTGCTTTCTAAAGGATATAAGGATCTCGGTTCTTCACGTAGTGGACCTAAGTACATAATGTGGTCGTTAAAAAAATCTTTTACGAAATCAATACCAGGATGATAGTACATGGGCATTTTTTCTGTAATATATCGTTCAGGTAATGTGTCTAATAAATCAACAATGCTTTTAACATATTTTGATTTCTCATCACCATCAAGAGTACTATATTGAAATACAGTTTGAAGACGTTTGATCGTAAAACTATTTTTGATTAATATGTATCTCCTTTTAAAAGTTTCTTGGTTTCGAAATTTATTATTGTTAAAAATATCATCAACAATTTTCAACGCCTTCTCTTTTATAAGTGGTATTATGAGTTTTTCGTCATCCTGTTCAAAGTCGTAATATGTGGTTGATCTGCTCTGCAACAAGAAATCAGACAAACTACTTTTTATTTGATCTTTATAGCTACAATATTCAATAATATAATTAGGTAGAAAATGAAAGACTCCTATACCAATAGTTTTCCAATTCTCACGGTAACCATAATAACCAATTCTCCGATGGAAATCTGTGTTAATAGAATAAACGAAATCGGAAGATTGATATTTGTTTACGCAGGAATCAATAACCTTTTCTTCTTCTTTAGACTTTTGTATATCTTTTAAAATGTTTATATAACCAACTTTCTCTTTACCAGAATACACCTCCATATGCATATTATCAAGGACAGGTTGGAGATTTTCGTCTTTCCCTTCGGATGAAATGATAAATGAACAATCTGTCCTTTCGACTCCTCGTGGAAAGCGGTGGCGAGCAATATAACTATTATGTAAATCATTGGTGTCATCAGTCAATGAAAAACCAATTGTGATATTCTTTTTATAGTCTCGTAGGTTTACGATGTCACTATAAGATCCGAATTTTTTAAACCAGCCATTTAATAGAATTGATCGTGATGCAATTGGACTTTGTAAAGTTTGAGTTACAAGGAGTATACTTTGTAAAATAGTACTTTTACCAGAACTATTTGCACCAGTGAAAATAGTAAGAGGCCGAAAAGGTAGTTCTTGTTCTTGATTTATAGATTTGAAGTTGTTAAGTATCCATTTATTTATCATATTCAGTCTTCAAAAAAAGATGTAATACTAATTTATTATTTAAAAATTTAACAATCAATATGCCACTAAAGGAATTATTGAAAGCTGTCTTAACGAGACATATCCCAACTGGCTACTAATCAAGGTCAATGCCAAGGTATACAATACCATCTTTATCTGAATCACTTTCATCGCATATAAATGATTTAGTTCTGTAATGGTATACTTTCTTGCTTTTAAATGATGATTAGCATCAATTTTATTGAATTTATGATATAATTTTGTTTTTGTATTTAACAACCCCGTAAAGTGTGTATGGAGAATGGAATGAGTATCCTTCTTCTTCACCCTCATGGAATGTTATTGACACAATAAGATAAGCAGATTTATTATAATATTGAGATGCAAATGCATATTTATTCCATGATATTTCTAACATTGTTTCTTTGTTATGGCATAATGCATCCTTTTCAAGCAGTTTACTCATAAGATTATTAAATTCCTGTCGGTTCAATCGGGCCGGGAACACATCTACAGCCAAGCGCGCTTTATATCCTTCTTTTATAGTTAATTCTTTCTCAGGATGTTCAGCCAGAGTACGTTCAATATCTATCTTCAAGATAATAAAGTGACCAACAATTCTATTAAGACTTGCAATATTTGTAACGTCAATATTGTCTTTTTGACAGCTTAACGCGTATAAATCACTTCCATTAGGAACACCAACTTTTTCCAGTGAATAGCCTTTGACTATAAATCTCTTCAATTGTGAAATATCAACTCGTTCATTACCAACTTTGGATATTGTTCGATAACGACTCAAATTGATAATCTCTTTATTGACTGTTCCACATGGGGATCCGGCAAACGCATAATCAACCTCCTGAGTTCTGGGTAGAAATAGTATCAGTGCGGCGATAATAAGCAAAGCTATAACACAAATTGTATATATCATATTACTAAATAATTATAATTAATTTCAAACTTGTTCTAATTCATTCACATTTTCTATAATATAAAGCGATTCAGCCTTAAGAGCCAACATACCTATCAAGAACCCGATAACACTAAGATAGTTAAAGAATGGACAGTTAAAATATTTACTGGCGAAAATCCATGAAATCACATAAATAATAGTCAAATATGACATAGATGTGCATATTGTATTATACTGTTGACTCTTTCTGTTTCGAGATGCCACAGAGAATGCTAAATCTACAAGGAATGCTATTAACCAAATCAATAAAGGATTTAAGAACTCATCATGAAAATTAGCCTTTTCAAAATAAGCTCTCCCTTCATCTAATACTTTCATGAATGATGAGACCATAGAAACGATACCCCATCCAATGATGTACAAAATATTTATTAAATGATTCATATTTGGGCGTAAAAATACAAAAATTTCTTCAATAGAAAACATCTTTTCAAATATATTTAAGTTAAAAAAACATAATTGGCACTGCAGGAATATTTATATACTTTGTAGATCTTTTATGTTTTACAAAAGCGATATATTACAATTGGGCGCAAATGATTGCACCGGCTAATTAAAATAATTATCTTTTTGCTCTTGTCTTTGATTCTGCAAATAACCAAAGAAATAATAATTGTTATTATTCTCATAATGATAATATTTAATTTTGGCCGCAAAATTAGCATTAAATTTTTATTAATTGAATAATCCATCTATTTCAATTTTGGACAGAAAAAGGTGGTTTTGGCATGGTAACAGTTTGTATGACATTGATTATCAGCAAATTGGGTGTGGTTGTCGGGCGGAAATAATTGAAATGGTAATTATTCGGATTATGAATAATATTTGTGCTTTTCTGTTGTTTGGGGATTATAAAAAAGTGGGTCAGAGAGCCGTTCCCTGATCCACCGAACTGAACGATGTGGATTGTTTTTGACTCTACTATTGAGGACTCACTGAGAACCCATGATTGTCGCTATTGTGTCATTGGGTGGGTCAGAGTCCTTGCCTTGGCTATTTATATCCAGACAACTTTTCGTGTTCACTATAGCCTTTTACGCCCTGCTCTTTTTCATGACAGGCATGGCATAGCGACACGACATCCTTCATCGGATATTCCCAAGGCAGAAGGGCTGGAATCCTTCTATCCCCTTTGGCATAATAATAATGCCAGTGATGAACTTCCAAATCACCTTTTTTCCCGCACCTCTGGCACTCGTTATGATAGTACTGATGAACTTCCTGAGTGTATTTCTTCCATTCATCAGTATTCTGCAACAATCTCTTTTCTTCTCGCAACTCACCAGACTCCCTTCTGTAATGGTCAATATTATTAAACCCTCCAATAGCGGAATCAAGGTTTTTCAGAGGCTCCCCGCCTTTCTTTTTCCAACTATTCTTTTCATAATACTCATACATCCTCATGGCAGATACATTAACTTTCTTCTGCCAAATACGTATAGTTAATTGTACTAAAGTTGGTCTATCACCGATGTCCTTTTTGTTACAAATCATATATCCGTGTTTTTACACTAATTAATTCTTTGGGTGTTTAACAAATAATAATGCCATGATCCCGTGATAGTCGCTATTGTGTCATTGGGTGGGTCAGAGAACCGTCCCAGCCCCACATTTTGTTATAATAATCGAACTTATTTGTTTTTGACTTTACTTTTGAGGACTCATTGAGACCCTATGATTGTCGCTGGTGAGTCCTTGGGTGGGTCAGAGGACTCTGACCCGATAATAATCACCTCATTCATCTACATCTTTATAACCCTCACTCGTAAGCTTTATCTTTAAATAGTCCATGACATCTATAGAAAGATTCAATTGTTCTTTCAAAAGAAAGTCTTTCAATTCTTTTTCAGTATTCATAGGAATAGTTGCAGGAACAATCTGAAGGAGTAAATCTTGTAAGTCACGTTCTCTTTCTCCATCTGAAAGATCGTTTTCCAAATCAAGTACTTTAGCTATTTTTTTATATAGCGAGAGGTCTATATCCCCAAATGTATGACAATAAGTGCCTGAAAGGGTTGGTAAATTATTGATGATATACCCATAATGATAATAATATAGGTTACTATAACATGATCGTTGCAAATAAACACGATCAGAAATTTCCGTCCCCGTCCTTCTCCATACACTTGGTTTCCAATGTTTAAACCCTAATTCCTTCAATGTTGAAGTGACGATTGAAAATAATTGTTTCTTATCCATAATTATATAACGTTAATATAAGTCTAATATTGTTTGCCACTCACCGTTTCTTACCGGTCTATATTTATCAAAAAGATATTTGTATTTATCAAGCTGCTTATAACCCCTTAATATACTATTTTTGTTAGCTGGTTTCAATTCATAAATAATATGATTATCAAAGTCCACGAAATCTGGTCTTATACCAAGAATTTCCCTATATTCTTTAATTGCATGATTTGGTATAACATCATTTGCCTTTACTAGTGTCCACGAAAATCCATTAACAATTCTCTGAAACACCAATAAATAGAGGGCTTTTGAGCATTTTGAGTTACGTGTACATTTATTTTAGTACCTTTGCGGACTACTATCAAAATGTAAGTATACGGTTTACAAAATGTCACAAGGCCAATACGTGTTCACCCAGTTGCGCAGTTTCCTTCCCAAGCGTATCTTCGACTGTCTGGTAGACAAGTACGAGGGCAACAAGTGGGTAAAATCCTTTACATGCTGGCATCATCTGCTCGTAATGGTGTTCGGTCAGTTGTCAAATCGCAAGAGCATGCGTGACCTCATTGTCACCCTCAATGCCCACCGCTCCAAATTTTACCGCCTCGGCCTTGGCAAGAGCGTCACACGCAGCAATCTCTCCAAGGCGAACGAAGTGCGCGAGGCCAAGATATTCAAGGAGTATGCTGAAAGGCTCATTGACATAGCTCGCAGGAAGCGTGACGGTCTGAAGGAGTTCTTTGTCAAGAACAAGGTGTTTGCATTTGATTCCACCACCATTTCGCTCTGCCTGTCCGTCTATTGGTGGACGAAGCTGCATCACAGCAAAGGCGGTGTGAAGGCTCATACCCTGTATGACGTGAAGACGGATGTTCCTGCGTTTGTAATCGTCACGGATGCCAGCGTCCATGACTCTCAGGTAATGGGTGACATACCCTACGAAGCGGATGCCATATACATCTTCGACCGTGCCTATATGGACACAGGACAGCTTTATGCAATAGCCCTGCTGAAGGCATTCTTCGTGGTGAGGGAAAAGCATAAGATGAAATTCGACGTCATTGAGGATAAACACTACAACAATCCTGCTACAGGCATTATGGCAGACCAAATTGTAAGGTTCTCTGGGTCGAAGACAAAGAACAAATATCCGGAAGCCATTAGACGGGTCATCTATTACGACTGTATTGGCAATAGGACTTTCGTCTTCTATACCAACAACACAGATCTCTCTGCTGAAGACATAGCTGAGCTGTATAAGAACAGGTGGAGCGTAGAACTCTTCTTCAAATGGCTGAAGCAGCACCTGCATGTCAAGGAATTCTACGGAACCAGCGAAAACGCTGTCAATATACAAATCTACTCGGCCATCATCACCTATTGCCTTGTCGCCATCGTGGGAAGTGAGCTGCATCTGAAAATGAGCACCTATGAACTATTACGGATCGTCGGAGTATCTTTATTTGACAAAACACCATTGCGGGAACTGTTGAAGGATGAGCCTGAGGAGGATGCCAACGGCAATGACCAGCAACTATGGCTTGAGTTCGAAGACTGAGCATACTATCAAAATGTCACTTTTGAAAATGTTAATGGATTTTAGTGGACACTAGTAATACCTATTATAGTATACACCCTCATTAATCGTTCTGATGAAAATATCGTTTTTGCAGTCGTATTGACATTACTATTACTTATTGTGCTTTGGAAGAGCAATGATAACTTTTGGATGAACCGCAGACTTCCTGTTATGTGCCCCAATAATTATAAAAAAGTATGGGTTGAGGTCAATAGTTCTTATAAGACGGGTGAAGTATTTGACGATGTGAATGGTTTCTATTTTTGTTATGATGCAAAGAACAACAAGTTCACGGTAGCTAAGTTGATGCATACGACTCCTTCACGACATTCAATAGAATATGAGGAAAGAAAAAAGAAGATAAAAGCCCGCATGAAACAGTTGGAAATTCCAATTGATAGTTTTTCTACTAAATCAAGGGACAATAGCTGCTTCCAAACAATTGTTGTTCTCAAAAAGAAGGATGCAACTCCCGACAATATCAAGTTAGTCAGGGAAACGCTTGTTGATTTGGCAAAAGATGACAGGACCATTGCACTCACGTAGTGTCTGACACATTGTGAGCATGAAAAATGTATAACAAAAGAACTGTCCCTCCGTTCCGCAATCGTAATAGTGACATAAAATGAAAAAGTCAGTTGTGTTTTGCATGGCATTGTTGACCATTGTCCTTTTGAGTATTTCCTATGGGCCGACATTGTTCCTCGAAAATGGTGACAGGTTATTCTGGCAACTGAGCAATTGGGCATGGATATTTGCCTCGATGCTTATCCCCATCATTGGTGTCGTATTGGCAATCCGTTATACAAAAGGAAAACACATCCTGTGGAAAATAATGACTTCGATGGGTAGTGTCGTATTGGTGATGGCATGTTTGATTAGTCTACATATTGCTATGGTCAGGCATGACGAGAAAATATGGAACAACGAAGATTATGTCGTTTATTCGGAATACGACGGCATTATTGACCCCAATAAGTTTGTCCTTTATAAAAGAGACGGTCTAATAGACAGGCGTATGTACTATTTGGGGAACATCGGTTTTGGAGATTTAAAGGGGGCCGATTATTCTTTTTACGTCGATTTAGACCTGATAAAAGAAGAGATTGACGTGACGGA
>JAEEGI010025924.1_pt1 | contig 11325 bp, 8 predicted proteins | sample 8958751 | NCBI WGS metagenome assembly JAEEGI01 (sample SAMN16246545, study PRJNA631951) | gut metagenome | biome: gut microbiome; feature: rumen; material: KS-attached | host: Bos | place: Iran: Karaj | collected 2018-10 | reverse complement strand
TCTTTGAGCGTTACGTTAAGAACTTCAAATATCTGTGCCATTCTTTTGAATCCCGCGAGACCGCCGGGTTCTTTCTTAAGAACTTCGAAGCAGTCCGCATATGTCTCTGAGGCTGTATCTACGGCATTTATTCTAAGGACATATCTCTTTCCCTCATGTGAGAACATACAATTCTTTGCCACTCTGTTGTCTGCGAAGAGATCTTTCATAATATCGGGTGTTAAACAGATGTTGTCATCAAATTCGGTATTGATCTCTTTTGCATTCGGGTCTGCCTTAAGCGCCGCAGCAATGAGCGCGGCTACGTTTACGTCCGCGATGCATGAACGCTCGGTGTATATAGGCGGCTCTTCGAGCTTGGGAACTTCCGGTTTGGGTTCTTCTTTTTTAGGTTCTTCCGCCTTCAGCTCATTTACCTTGGGTTCCTCGGGCGTTGTTGTATTTGTATTGGCGTTGGGATCGGGCACTGTTCCTACTATAGTGTTACCCGAAACAGTCCCTTGTTTAATAGCATCTAAAGGTGTTCCTGCAGCATAAGTAGTAACGCTTCCCGTCGTATAAAGACCCGAAGTATCGGGAGCGACATCAGCACCCGGAACAGGATCATAATTGGCATCCAGTTTTCCGCCTTCACCTATGGCAGCACCGGGGCCATAACCTGAATTTTCATTGCCACCCATGGCAGAAACATTTGCCGAACCGCTTACAGTGATCGTCGAACCGATTGATTCTAACCCACCACCGATTCCGGCTCCATAGTCTCCGCCTGTTGCAGTAACGTTACCTCCACTTATGGTTACTGTTCCACTTCCGCCCATTCCGCCACCGATTCCGGCTCCATAGTCTCCGCCGATTGCCGTTATTGTGCCGCCTTCTATGATAATATTAGTTCCCATTCCCATTCCATATCCGCCGCCGATTCCTGCACCCCTTTCTCCGCCGATAGCTTCGAGATTGCCCGAAGTTCCATTATCATCTTTAATTGTAAGTGCACCGTCATTTACTTTTTGAAGTCCGGCGCACCACCGGCCAGATTTAAGGATGTTTGTTCCGTCAAGTTCAATGATAATATTGCCTGCCCCGCGAACTGAGAGCGCGTATCCTCCACTTAGTTCCGAGGTATCTAAACTCAGATTTCGCAATATTACTGTCTTGTCAGTACCGGAAACAGTTATCAGCGCGACACCGTCATTTTGAGTGTTGATACCGGTTAATATTAGGTCCTCTGTTTCATTGGCCAGATCGATCGACAATCCTTCGGTCAACGATGTTACATCTATCTCTCTTGCGAAAACTGACAGCGGAAGACACACAAACATAAGCGCTCCCATCGCCGTAGAACAAACTCGTTTTAAAACTTTTTTCTTCATACCTTTTTCTCCCTTGTAATTGTGATGCTTTGTAAATTACCCTTTCATAAAGATAGATACCAAAAAGAGCACATTTCCCCCCTCTCAAAAAGAAGATTGTTGAACATAGACAAATTCAAGAGCTCTTTTTTGTGTGTTTTAGCCAAACGATAAGCCTAAACTTTCCCCAATGTTGATAGACGGACATTTTTACCTTACAAAATGTTGATGATGGTATAAAATGATAACAGAACAACGAAAAGTGTTTGTTTTTAAAGATGTCATTAACTAATTAAAAAGTTGTCAATTTCAGGTTTGCGGAGGATGGTTATGGATACCGGTATAAATATAGAAACAGAAAGAACTATAATTAGATCTATCCGGCGCGGAGATGAAAAAGCGTACGCCGAGATGGCTAAGGATGGGAGCCTTGCTGAAATAGGGTTTGATGAAAATTTTTCGAATTGGGCAGAGGACTGGATAGACGAAGCGGTTGCACTGGCTGAAAAGGACGATCCAAGAGTTGATTATATACCTTGCTCCATAGCGCTCAAAGCTACGGGGGACGTGATCGGAAACGTTGGATGTACATACTATGAGGACTCGGATAGAATAGGTATTTGCTATTTTGCGGGTACGGAATATCGGAGACAAGGTTATGTCAGTGAAGCAGTTCAGGCTTATATTTCCTATTTCTTTGATCACTACAATGAGAAAGAAATTATAGCAACTATTAAAGATGAAAATGTTCCTTCATGGAAGACAGCGGAAAAATGCGGATTTGAGCTGGTCGAAACCAAGATGTACAAAGACATTGATGACGAGAAGGAAGAGTTGTACAGATTCTATGTCAAAAGAAATTAAAAGAACCCATTAACAGGAGAAGTAATAAATGAAGATTGAAGCGATCAACTGTCATTCTTGCGGGGCCACACTTAAGGTATTCAGTTCGGTCTGTACGTGCGAATACTGCGGTGTGACCAACATAATATGCGGGGAAACGGGTAATTACATCAAAGCGCTCAATAGAGCCAACAGATTAAGACAGCAGTGCGAATTTGACAGAGCATTCGAAATATACGAGGATATTCTTGAGATAAATCCTCCTTTTGCAGATATTTTGTGGTCTGAGACGCTCTGCGATTACGGTATCGAATATGTCGAAGATCCGTTAACAGGCAAATACCTTCCGACACTTCACAGAATAAAAGATGAGAGTATTTTGGAGTCGCCTTATTTTCTCAAAGCGCTTGAACTCTGCGATGAAAAGCAAAGGGCAGAGCTTACCGCATGTGCCGAGCAGATATACAATATCCAGGAAGAGTATCTTAATATCGCAGTCAATGAAAAGCCATATGATGTTTTTATCTGCTACAAGGAGACCGATTACGGAAAGCAGACCTATGACAGCAAAGTAGGCATGAAACTTTATGATCAGCTAAGCGCTATGGGTTATAAAGTATTCTTTTCAAGAGTCACGTTAAATGAGAAGCTTGGCATCGAATTTGAGCCGTATATATTTGCCGCTTTAAAGAGCTCGATCGTGATGGTTGTTATCGGTACAAAGCCCGAGTATTTTGAGGCCACATGGGTCAAGAACGAATGGAGCAGGTTTTTAAGGTTAAAAGAAAAAGATCCTGTAAAACAGATATTCTTTGCATGCGATGATATAGGCGATCTTCCGAAGGCATTCGCGAGAAAACAGGCGCAGATATTGGAAGATGACAGTTCTATCACCAATCTTGCAGACAATATTCATAACTACTTAAAACTTTTGGGCAAAGTCTCGGGGGGATCGACTCGGTTAGTAAGGACCCTAGGGGGAAAAAACAAAGTAAAGTGTCCTCACTGCGGTAAAATGCAGGAGAAAAATCGTTATGGCTGTATTTACTGCCATAGAACGTTTTAAAGAGGATGGCAGCGGATGGAAACGAAAAATACAAAAGTCGGAACACTTTTGATCATAGTAGCCGCATGTTTCTGGGGATGTATGGGTATTTTTGTGAGAAAACTGACGACATACGGGTTCAATCCCATTCAGATAGTGTCGATCCGTGTTACGCTCGCAACAGTCTTTTTCTTTGCGGTTTTGCTTTTTAAGGACAGGAAAGGATTCAGGTTAGCTTTAAGGGATATCCCGCTTTTTTTAGGACTCGGTCTGGGAAGTGTTTTGCTTTTCACGGTTTGTTATTTCTCTGCAATATCGATCATGCCTTTGTCGACTGCGGCAATACTTTTGTATACATCGCCCATTTGGATAATGCTCATGTCAGCCGTGTTTTTTAAAGAGAAAATGGCAAAAAGAAAACTGATCGCATTGGCACTTGCTTTTGCGGGATGTGTTCTGGTATCGGGCATTTCGGGTGAAGGTATCACATTGACCGGTTTGCTTTTGGGACTGGGTTCCGGTATAGGTTACGGATTGTACAGCATATTGGGTACTGTTGCTTTAAGGAAATATTCTCCGTATACAGTAACGGCCTATACATTTCTGATCGCGGGTATAGGTTCTTTGTTTATTGCAGATCCAAAAGATATGAGCGATAAATACATTGCTTCAAGCGACCATGTATGGCTGATCGTGTTGTTCATTTTGACTGCTCTGATCACCGCAGTCATCCCTTTTCTTTCTTATACGCTCGGTCTTAGATCGGTGGAAGCGGGAAAGGCGGGTATTATCGCCACGATCGAACCTTTGGTGGCAACGCTTGTAGGGATATTTTTCTTTTGTGAATCTTTAACAGTTATGTCCGCAGCGGGTATTGTTTTGATACTTTGTGCGGTCGTTATATTAAACCTTGGATCGAATAAATGATGGCAAAATGAAGCCACAAAAAAAGAGAAGTGTTTACTTCTCTTTTATTTTTGCCACAGCAGTCATTAATCTGTTAAGCCCGTCATTAAGAACACTTCGCGGACAGGCTGCGTTGAGTCTCAAAAAACCTTCTCCCGCAAGTCCGTACTCGATTCCCGGACAGAGCCACAGGCCTGTCTCTTTTCTTATAAAGGAAACAACATATCCGCTGAGGTTTGAGACATTGGGAAGATAATTTGACAGTTTGTGTATGTCAAGCCATACAAGATATGTGGCATCTCCTTTTATAACTCCGATTTCGGGAATGTTTTCACTTATAAATGATTCGACATAGTTCTTGTTCGCTTCTATATAGGAGTTTAACTCGTTAAGCCAGGGTTCTCCTTTTGTAAAAGCCGTTACGGCGGCCGTTACGGCAAAGGCGTTCGGCTCGGCAACTTCATCGGTGTTCAGAGCTCGCCATATTTTGTAACGCAGCTCTTTGTTTGGAATACAAACAGCGGCGGTGTTAAGACCGGCTATATTGAACGCTTTTGTAGGCGCTATGCAGGTTATGCTGTTGTTTTTGCAGTTTTCCGATACCGATGCGAACGGTATGTATTCTTTTCCGGGAGCTACCAGATCGCAATGTATTTCGTCGGATATAACGGTCACATTATACTTGGCGCAAAGATCGCCTACAGTCTTTAGTGACTTATGATCCCATATCTTACCGGTGGGATTTTGAGGATTGCATAAGATCATGAGAGTGGTCTGAGGATCGGAAAGCTTCCTTTCAAGATCTTCAAAGTCCATTCTGTATTCACCGTTTTCATATATGAGTGCATTTTCAAGAGGACGGCATCCGTTGTTTATGATGCTGTTAAAGAAAATGTTATAGACGGGAGTCTGAATGACCACATTTTCATTGGGAGTTGTAAGCTTTCTTACGGAGCTTGAGATGGCAGGTATGACACCTGTGCAGAAAACAAGCCAGTCTTTTTCAATCTTTAATCCGTGTCTTCTTGTCCACCACGAGATATATGCTTTGTACCAGTCGTCTTCAACTTCGCTGTAACCGAATATACCGTGTTCGGTACGTGCTTTAAGCGCCCGGATTATCTCGGGCGCCGTTTGAAAGTCCATATCCGCAACCCACATGGGAAGCTCCTGCTCTTTTACATTCCACTTAAGAGACGATGTGTTCTTACGTGAAATGACGGTATCGAAATCGTATGTCATCTTCTCCACTCCACTGTGTCGCTTGTTTTGTCGATGGTTTTGCATTCGATGATCGTCTTTGAAGGATCGATCTGATCTTTTTCCAGTATAAGCTCAGCGATGGAATGGGCTTTTATGGTACCTGAAGAAGGATTAAGGATACTTTCTATGTTAGATGCGATGTCCGCTTCAACAGATGAATACTCAAAAGCAAGAGTCGTATTGATGAGCTTGCAGTTGATCATCTTAAGGTTATCTATGTAGCACATTCCCTGAAGGCTTTCGATAGTGCAGTTTATAAAAGTGAGATTTTTTGAATTCCATCCGAGATATTCTCCGGATATGAAAGAGTCACGGACTTCAACATTCTCACTGTTCCAGAACGCATCTTTGGACATGAGAGTTGAGTTTCGTACGACAACATTTTTGCAGCCGTCAAATGAGTAATTACCGTCAAGTTTAAGTCCGTCTATTTCCACATTGTTGGAATTCATGGCGAAATAGTTGCCTTTTGCGGTGACATTAGTCAATTTTACATTGTTACAGTTCCACAGTGTTTCTTCGGCCTTTGTAAGTGCCACATCTTCCAAAAGCACATTGTTGCATCTTCTGAAGTTTTTAGGCGCTTGTATGACTGCATTTTTTACACTAATATTGTTTGTATACCATACTCCGGCACGTCCCATTTCAAGCCAGTTGGTATCGGTGACTTGTATGTCATTGCAATACCAGAGCGGATATTTCCAACCGAAGATGCAGTTTTTCAATTCTATATCGCTGCTTTCTTTTAAAGGCGATTCTCCGTCATCAAAAACACAGTTTTCAATCATCATGTTCTTGCTGTTAAAAAGAGCTCTCTCGCCTGTAAGTTTCTTTTCGCTGACAACAGTTTTTTCAGTCATGATTTTGTCCTTTTCTCTCAATTATGCAGACATTATAACATGAGTGATTGGTCAAAAATATGAAATAAAGATAAAAAAATATGAAAACCCTTTGCAATCTTTTAATAGTTCGTAAACTCAGCCTATTTAAGACAAGTAGAATGATATTGTTGTAAATTAGCAAATATGAGCCTTAAAGAGGCATAAACATACAGAGGTCGATGCATTCTTCGCCAAGCAGAAAGCAAAATAGAAATGCAAAAAGAAAAGGAGACGGATCGTTCCGTCTCCTTTATTTTCGGTTTTATCATCTGATTACTACACTTCCGAGAGTGGTGACTCCGTATTTGCCGCAAAGTTCCAGCTCGGATGCGATGTCTTCGTATTTGGATACGTCGGTCTGTTCAACCAAGATCGCATATTCCGAGTCGGCAAGAAGCTTCATATCTGCTTCCAGACCGAGCACGTCTTTTATGACTTTGATATCGGAGCCCGCACATTTTTCCGTAAGGAGCGATGCAAGCTTTGCCTTAAATGCATCGGAAGCATCCGTTGCGGCCGCGCCGATGATGCTTATGCTCTTTGCGTTCTTTTTGCTTATATCCAAAGCAAGCTCTGCTGCGAGTATATCGATCCCTTTTTCGACATTGGCTTTGTTGACGGTCCCTATAACGGAGATGTTAAAGAGATTGTTCACATCGTCGGCCGTACGCAGACGGTTCGAGAAGATGTACCTTAACGAATAGTACATGACAGCAAGGAATCCGCCGCCCAGGAAGCCCAGAAGTATATACTTTTTGTTTAAGCTTCTTTTTACCGGTGCGGGTGCCTGTTCGGTCTCGATGACTACATTTTCAGGTGTTCCGTCGGTGTGAGCGACAAGGTAGTTGAAATAATCGGTCTGTTCTTTGGTAAGCGTTGAACTTATCGTTTTAGCGGTGGTAAGTATCGTGTTGCAGTTAGTTGTATATGCATACTGCTTATCGCTAATGATATTGTCGTAACCAAACTCCGAATAGGTTCCGATGAGTTTAACATCATATTTAAGTGTTTCTTTGGCGTCGGAAATGACTTTGCCCATCACTGAAGCTGCGGCTTTAAGGCCTTCTTCGGCTGTTTTTTTGTCATTGGAGTAAAAAGAAACCGTTACGGTATTGGGAGATTTTGCTTCGATCACCAAAACGAGGCGAACGTCGTCAGGGGTTAACGAACCGGTCTTTTCTGCTATCGCTTCGGCATTTTCTGATGATTTCAATTCCGATTCGGCAAGAACAGCGACCGAGGAAGCGATATCCTGCGAGGAAGCGGAAAGCGTCGTATCGGAATCGTCCGTTACCGAGTATACCGCAAACTCGTTATATGCGTTTACCGGATCGAGGTTCATGAGTGCCGAAGTTTTGGCTGTGTCCAGAAGGTTGAGGTAATAAGCCATTTCGGTTTTGTAAAGTTCTGCGGCAGCTTCCGCGGTAGCTGCATCATCTTCGGAAAGTGCATTCTTTAATGTATTGATCTCACTTGTAACCGCCGAAGTTGATTGAACGGGAGCGGACTTACCGGATCGGATATATCCGAATGCCGCCGCCACGATTGCCAAAGCAACTGCGCATGCCCCAAGTATATACCATTTTCTCAAAAGTCTTTTTAGAAGATCTATAAGGTCGATCTCCAGTTCATTTTTGTAATTCATGAAAAAACTCCTTAATTGATACTCTGAGAAAAGATTATATAACATTGATCGGTAATTGTCGACAAAGATTGCTTGGGATGATACATTTATATGGAAGGTGCGGGTTTGCCGTATGCTTAACGGTTAATTATATTAATATATAATTAATCTCTACACTTTACGACGGGGGAACACTTATGAATGAATTAAGTGCAGCAGAAATTGATATTCTCGGTGAGATCGCCAATATCAGTATAGGAAATGCGGCAACGACTCTTAGCATGATGGTCAGTCACAAGGTTGACATAACAATGCCGAACGTAAAACTGGTGAAACGAAGCGAAGTGCTCGACGATTACGAGAAGAAGTGTATCCTCGTTCAGATTCATTACATAAAGGGACTCAGCGGAAATAACGTTTTCATATTAAAAGAACCCGATGTTGTCTGCATGACCGATCTTATGATGGGCGGTCCGGGTAATGCCGAAGGAGAGGTCGGAGAACTCCAGCTTTCAGCGATCTCCGAAGCCATGAATCAGATGATGGGGGCATCGGCAACCTCCATGTCGGTAATGTTAAACGAGATGGTCGATATAAGTACTCCCGACGTAAGTACGATCGACGTTGATAGTATAAAGACATTTGAGAAGATCTTTGAAGACGGACTGGAAGGTTTCGTTAAGATCTCATTTAAGATGGAAGTCGAGAATCTGATCGATTCTTCGATGGTTCAGTTCTATCCGATATCTTTTGCAAAAGAAATGTGCAGGATGTTTGAAGAAAACGGACAAAAATTGGCTATGGAAGCCTGACAGAGAAGACCGTCGCTTTTGGCGACGGTCTTTAATTTTCCCTGCAAAAGTGATAAAATGTTAAAAGTGTTTATCTGGAGAATCACTTGATGGAAGAAAAGCTTAATCCGTTAGGCGTATTGCCGGTCGGAAAACTTTTGAAGAAATTTGCCGTTCCCTCCATTATCGCGATGATGGTGGGAGCCGTTTACAACATAGTCGATCAGTTTTTCATAGGACACAGTATCGGTGAACTCGGGAATGCTGCTACCAATATAGCATTTCCGTTTGTTATTTCATGCACATCGCTTGCGCTTTTGTTCGGCATAGGCGGTGCGTCGGCATTCAATCTCACTATGGGTGAGGGGGACAAAGAAAAAGCCGTCTATTATGTGGGCAATTCGATAACGATGCTCGCGATAGCGGGGATTGCCTTAAGTCTCATAGCGGAGATATTTCTTCCAAACCTTCTCATTATTTTCGGTTCTCCGGCAAATGTATACGACTACGCCAAAACATATACAAGAATAACCGCTCTCGGATTTCCGATGCTCATACTGACAGCGGGCGGAGCTCATCTGGTTCGTGCGGACGGTTCGCCCACATACTCGATGTTATGCAATATATCGGGAGCTGTTTTAAATATTTTCCTGGATGCACTCTTTGTGTTTGTACTGGGGTGGGGAATGGCCGGCGCGGCACTCGCTACGATAATAGGTCAGTACATATCTGCTTTTCTTGTGATAAGATATCTTGTTCATTACAAGACCGTTAAGATCGAGGCTAAGCACCTTGTACCGAGACTTAAATACTTCGGAAGAAACGCTTCTTTGGGAACGGCTTCTTTCTTCAATCAGATAGCGATGATGGTCGTACAGATAATACTTAACAATTCACTTAAGTATTACGGCGCATTGTCGGTATACGGCGAATCGATACCGATCGCGTGCGTAGGAATAGTTTCAAAAGTCGGGCAGATGTTCTTTTCGGTAATAATCGGGATATCACAGGGACTTCAGCCGATAGCAAGCTTCAATTACGGCGCAAAACAGTTTGACAGGGTGCGAAAAGCGGTGATCCTTGCTCTGAGTGCGGGCGGCGTGATGTCGTTGTTCGCGTTCGCGATCTTTCAGATATTCCCGCTTCAGATAATAAAATTTTTCGGAAAAGGCTCGGACGTATATTATGAATTTGCGGTCAAGTATTTCAGAATATACTTTTTTTGCATCTTCATAAATTTTGTGCAGCCGATAATATCGAATTTCTTTAATTCCACGGGAAGACCGAAGAGAGGTATGACGCTGTCACTCACAAGGCAGATCATTTTCTTTATACCGTTATTGCTCATCATGCCGAGATTCTTTGGAATAGACGGCATAATCTTTACCGGACCGATAGCCGATTCTCTGGCGGCGGCCGTTACGATCACGATGGGTTTTATCGAACTTAAAAAGCCTCACTATTGGCCGCGAAAAACCGCGTAAGAAAGGATATAAGAATGGAATCCACACTTAAGAGAACGTGGGCGGAGACAGATCTTGACGCCCTTGTTCACAATTACAGGACTTTAAGAGAGCGCATCGGAAAAGATGTTAAGTTTTTGGGTGTAGTAAAAGCTGACGCGTACGGACACGGTGCCATAGAAGTGTCTAAGGTGCTGGAAGAGGAAGGCGCCGATTATCTGGCTGTGAGCAGTATCGATGAAGCCATGGAGTTAAGGCTTAACGACATTAAGATGCCCATTCTCATACTCGGACATACACCGAAAGAGCAGGTCGGAAGACTTATCGAATATGATATAACTCAGGCGGTCACGTGCAAATCAAAGGCGGTAGAGTATTCCGAAGAGGCCGTTAAACTCGGCAAACCGTTAAAGATACATATAAAAGTCGATACCGGAATGAGCAGACTCGGCTTTCTGGTCGCGGACGATCATTTTGAGACGGGTGTTGAAGGCATCGCCGAAGCGGTAAACTATCCGATGCTTGACGCAGAAGGAATATTTACGCATTTTGCGGTATCCGACGAACCGGGTGAAGAATGCAGGGAGTATACGGAGCATCAGTTCAGGCTTTTTACCGATGTCATAAAAGCTGTTGAGAGCAAAACCGGAAGGCGTTTTAAACTCCGCCATTGTGCAAATACGGGAGCAGTCGCGAACTATCTTAACATGTGTCTTGACATGGTAAGACCGGGACTCCTTCTTTATGGTTACGGCGAATTTGCAAAGGAACTCAACCTTAAGCCGGTCATGACGCTTAAAAGTGTTGTCAGCACCGTAAAGATCTATCCCAAGGGTACAAAGATAAGCTACGGCGGAATATTTGAGACTTCCGATACCACCAGGATAGGAGTCATTCCTTACGGCTATGCGGACGGATTTTTAAGATGTCTTTCCAATAAGTGCAGTCTTTATACACAAGAAGGTCTTGCGCCGCAGCGCGGAAAGATATGCATGGATATGTGCATGATCGATCTTACGGGAAAACCCGGTGTCGATGTAGGGTCCGAGATCGAAATATTCGGTGAACACAATTCGCTCAACGATCTTGCCGATCTTGCGGGAACGATACCTTATGAGATAACGTGCGCCGTCAGCAAACGTGTTCCGAGAACTTATATA
>JAEEGI010025919.1_pt1 | contig 11326 bp, 5 predicted proteins | sample 8958751 | NCBI WGS metagenome assembly JAEEGI01 (sample SAMN16246545, study PRJNA631951) | gut metagenome | biome: gut microbiome; feature: rumen; material: KS-attached | host: Bos | place: Iran: Karaj | collected 2018-10 | reverse complement strand
CGAACAACGTCTACAAGGTAGAGACGTACGTGACCGCGACAGGCAGTTATTATTTTAGCTCGAAGTGCAGAGTAACGCTGAACGGAGAGGTCGCTGAGTGTTACGTTAAAGATTCGGGACCGGATGCCAACAAGTACGCGACGGTCAGTTATACGTTCGACCGTCTGCCGACCGCGAGCGAGTCGAAAATCACATACGTCCACCTTAAGAACGTCGCGTTCCCGGTCATCGGCAACACGCCGCGATACGATTTTGACCTCGCGTCCGAAACGAAGAACTGCGAGCTGTCGATGCCCGGCGCAGGAGCGATCTGGTACAGGCTCGCGATTGGTTCCGAGTCCGACTGGAAGATGCCGACAAACTGGGAGGACGACGCGGACGCGCCGCTTTTCGAAGAGAGCAGAATTTACAGGTTCAAGACAGAGGTCTCGCCGAAGCCGGGCTACACGTTCCCGGACGCCGACGGGATCATCGTCGACATAACGAGCGACAAGGGCGTCACTGTCAACGGACGCGCGTACAATACCGACTACGGAGCTCTTTTGATTGAGGTCGACCTCGAGGTTGCGCCGCTCTCGAGCACCGCGGTCAAGTGCGACATTATCAACGTGAAGGAGCCGGTCGACGGCGAGGATCAGCTGTACACGTTCACAATCGCTTCCGGCTCGCACTGCGAAAAGTCGCGTCCCGGCGCCGGCGCAACGTGGTACGAGTCGACAGACGGCGGCAAAACGTTCGTAAAAATGGACACCAACGGCGAAGGCGTCAAGCCCTTCAAGGCCGGGAATATCTACAAATTCGAGACAGACGTCACCGCCGAAGATGATTTTCTGATGAGCGAGAGCCTGAAGGCGACCGTCAACGGAAACACTGCGGAGTGCGTGGTGATGAGGGTTCAGGGGACGTCTTACTACTATGCGACGATCAGCTACACGTTCCCGCCTGCTAAAGAGCAGCCAACCGAGGCGCCTGCGACGGAGGAACCGGCTACAGAGGAACCCGCGACTGACGCACCGGTTACCGGTGAGCCCGCGACTGATGAGCCTTCCACAGGTGAGCCTGCCGGAAACGCGACGGACGGACCTACGGAGACCGACCCTGCCGAGTCAACAACAAAGCCGGATGACGGCAAACAGACGGGCGAGAATCGAATTAGTTCGCTCCTTAAGGCTTTGATGATCGTTTTCGCGGTTGTAATTGGTCTGCTTCTGTGCGCGGCTCTCGTTCTGGTCGGCGTGCTGATCGGAAAGAAGCAGAAGTAACGTGAACCGTCCGGTTCTCATTAAAAGGAGGAGACCATGAAACTGTACAAAGCGCTGATAATAACTGTCGCGGTCGCGGTTCTGGCGGTCCTGGCGGCTTTTGCGGCGTTTCCGACCGCGGTTACTTCTGCCGCCGCAACCGAGATTTCGTATATTCACATAGAGCAGCTGTTTTTCCCGGTTGTAGGCACGCTTCCGGATTACGAATGGTCGCTTGCGGATAACATAAAAGGTTGCAACCGTGCGATGCCCGGAGCTGGCGCAGTCTGGTACAGACTTGCAATCGGTACGGAAAGCGATGAAAAGCTCCCCACAAACTGGCAGAACGATGCGGACCGGCCGCTTTTCGAAGAGGGAAGAATGTACCGGTTCGAGACGCTTTTTGAGGCGCAGCAGGGCTATGTTTTCGCAGACGCGGTGATTGTCGACGTCACAAACTCAACAGGCGTGACAGTGAACGGCTATGCCGAAAAGAACAACGACGGAACACTCAAGGTGCTTGTAGACTTCGGCCCTCTCGACTCATCCAATGTGATTAAAACGTTTGCGGTTTCGGGCATTACCGAACCCGTCGCAGGACAGTATCCGGATTTCAAGTGGAGCGTTGAGCCTTCGGACAAATGCAACACAACTGGCGTTCAAGATCCCGCAATGGGCTGGTGGGAGTCAACTGACGGCGGCAACACATACAATCTTATGGGGGACGAGTGGGACTCTGACTACAGACCTTTCAAGGCCGGAAACTTCTATAAGGTTGAGGCGTACGTGAGCTCAAACAATGATTATTATTTTTGTGAGGACGTGACTGCGACAATAAACGGAAAACCTGCGGAGACATATATGAGTTCTCATTGGAATTACCGTAACTGCGATGCGATTTACATATTTGGAGAACTCAAGTCTGCGACCCCCGCCAAAGAGATCACGAATATAACTATTGAGAACGTACTGTTCCCGTTCGTAGGCGGCGAGCCGAGATACGACTGGAAGCTTGCGGAGGACACCGCGAAGTGCTGCGACAGAATTATGCCCGGTGCGGGTTCGATATGGTACAGGCTGGCGATAGGCCAGGAAGAGGACCTCGAACTGCCCACGAACTGGGAGAACGAGGCGGATGCGCCGTACTTCGAGGCGGGCAGAATGTACAGGCTGAAGACCATTCTTGAGCCGAAACAGGGGTACGAATTCGCGGACAGCGTCACGGTCGAAGTGAAGGACGTCCACGGCCAAAAGGTGAGCGGCTACGCCTTGAAAAACCCGAACGGCACTCTTGTGGTAATGGTGGACTTCGACACTGCAGAAGCCGGGAATACCGCCGCGCCGGAGACGGACGCCACGCCTGAAGCTACTTCGGACGCCACCCAGAATTCCGGAAAAACCGAAAAGCCCACCGCGGGTCCGGACGGCCCCGAATCGGGAAAGAGCTTGATAAAGGTTGCGGCGATTGCGGTAGCGGTTGTCGTGGGAATTCTTCTGTGCGCGGTGTGCGTGCTTCTGGGCATTTTGATCGGGAAGAAAAAGAAATAAGGCTTTACAAGGATTGGCTTAGGGAAGGGCCGCGTGCCGGGGGTTTGCTTTTACCGGCGCGCGGCTCATTCTTAATAATTCCCGCATAAGGAACGGGCTTGATTTGCGGCCCCCCGGGAAATATAATACAGACACATCAAAACATCGGGAAGGGAGACCGGCATGAACATTACCCCGCGTTTTTCTTTTAATTACAACGGAAAACCGTTTGACCTGGCGGACGCGAAAGTGACCCCTGAGGAGTACGGATTCCTCTACAAACTTGCGGACGGACTGCAAATAGAGCTTCACAGGGAAGAATTCCCGGCCTACAACGCGGTCATGTGGACGCTCTGGTTCGAGAACAAAGGCGCGCACGAAAGCGGCCTTATCAGCGACATTCTGGACTGCGACGCGACGTGGTGCTTTGCGGGCGGAACAGGCGAAACCAGTGCAACCGCCCCCGAAATTTGCGAAACCGCGGGAAATCTCAGCTACGAGACCTACCTTCACGCCGACATGACCGCCCTCGAGTGCGAGGTCAAAAAACGCGTTCTCAGCCGCGGGGCGTCGCGGAGCTACCATCCGTGGGGCGGGCGTTCCAGCAGCGGCGTGATGCCTTTTTTCGACATCTATCTGCCGGGGCACGGTCTGATCGTCGCAATCGGCTGGTCGGGGCAGTGGAAGGCGACGTTCACGCATCAGGATGGGCAGGCCGTCAGAATTTGTTCGGGGCTTGAGTACACTTCCTTCAAGCTTCGCGCGGGCGAGCGCATCCGCACGTCCTCCGTCCTGCTTCTGGAGTACCGCGGGCATCAGACGCACGGCAGCAACCTTTTCCGCCGGTTCGTGAAAAACGAGCTCTGTCCCTACGCGCCGGAGCGGTATCCGTTCGCGCTGGAGGGAATGGGAATGCCGACCGCGAAGCACCTTGACCACATCGCGAAGTTCGCGAAACACGGCGTTAGGGCGGACTACTACTGGATCGACGCGGGTTGGTACGGCAAGGGCGGCACTCCCGGCGCGGGCGACTGGTACAAGCAGGTCGGGAACTGGCAGGTGCGGCCGGACGAACACCCGGACGGCCTTCGAGACGTGGTGAAAGCAATTCACAAATCGGGAATGGAACTCCTTCTTTGGATGGAGCCGGAGCGCGCCTACCCGGGAACGGACCTCGCTGTCGCCCACCCGGACTGGCTGTACCCGCTTGACGGCTTCTACCTCCTGCTGAGGCTTGACCGGGACGAGGTGCGGGAGTACCTTTTCGACATGATCTGCGGCTTTATCGACCGTCTGGGCATCAAGTGCCTGCGCCAAGATTTCAATATGGAGCCGCTGCAGTCGTGGCGGATCACGGACGAAATGTACCGCGGCGGCATGAACGAGATCAAATACGTCATGAACCTCTACCGCCTCTGGGACGACCTGCGCGCGAAATACCCGGACCTCGTTATCGACAACTGCGCCTCGGGCGGCCGCCGGATTGACGTCGAAACTCTGAAACGCGCGGTTCCCGTCTGGCGCACGGACGCCTTCTGCGAGCCGAACTGCGACCCGGACGCGATCCAGACCCAGAATTTCGGTTTCAACCGCTTCATTCCCTGCGCGGGAGGAGTGTGCAAGAGGGCGGGCGACACCTACGCGACGAGAAGTTCATACGCGCCCGCCTACGTCGGCAGCTGGTGGTGGACAGACCGTCCGGAGCCCACTGAGGAACAATTCGCGTGGATGGCGAAAATGTGCGAGGAATACCGCTCGCTGCGCCCCTATTTTTCGTGCGATTTCTACCCGCTGGAAAACTGCGGCTGGTCGCATGAACACGGCGGCTGGGCGGCGTTCCGGTACGACCGTCCCGAAGAGAACGACGGAATTGTGATCGCTTTCCGCAGAGAAGGCTCTTCCTGCACGGCGTCGAAGTACATTCTCGAAGGCCTCCGGGCAGCGGCCGTGTACACCGTCACGGACCTCGACACGAACGAAACGCGTGAAGTCGCGGGAAAGACGCTCGCGGAAGAAGGACTGGAGGTCACGATCCCGAACCGCCGCGAGAGCAGAATTCTGCTTTACAAACTCAAATCCGAGTAACCGTTCTCTTCAATCGGAAAAATAAAAAGAGGGGCCGTTTGGACGACCTGCTTTCACGCAAGAGCAGAATCTCAAACAGCCCCTTTTTATATTTATTAATTACCTGCGCCGCCTTACTGCGTCAACATCCCCTGCACGCCCAGTGCCAGGCCTTCACAGTGAAATTCTCCGTCTGAATACGTCAGTTTCTTTCCGTCCAGGAATATCGAACTGCCGTCATAATTGAAAGTGAATCCTGCCACCCAGAGCACGCCGCGGGTGATGACCGACTTTGTCTCCATAGTTTTAAGGTTCGTGACCCATAAGGCAAGATAGGTGACGCCGGACCCGTAGGAACAGTACGAAAAAAGGTCCTTTGTGCCGTCTTCATCGTAATCCCACAGAACCAGACGGTGGTGGTGGCCGCCGAAGGTATCGTAACTGTAGATCGCCCCCTTATACATCATGAAGCAGTAATACCCGTCCTTCACCAGGAACAGTTCAAGTTCCGGCTCCTGCTCCGCGATGGCCGCGGGAGTGATGTTGAACACTTCTTTAATACCGTCGACATTGTAATTTTTGTGGATTTCGCCGTCCAGGTGATAACCGTCGCGCCTCAGCGTTTCAAGGAACCGGCCGGCGTCGCGCGTGTCCGTCGAATCATAATCCGGCGTATAATCGAATAAATTCACAAAATTCTGAGATTCATCAGACGCGTTCCCGTCCTTCGGCAGAAACAAATGCCACTGTTCGGAATACTTGACCGCTATTCCGTCCCCCTCCCATGCGTAGGGAAGACCGAGCTTGCGCGAGAAGTTCGTTTCGCCGTCCTTCGACGGTTCGCCGTCTGTGTAGGATGTCGTGTACCCGATAATATCGGATTCGTCTACGTACAACACCATGGCGTTAGTCGAGTAATACAACTTGCCTCCGACCATGATCATCGCGGGCCGGTCGCCTTTCGGGTCGTCCGTGCTGTTGTCCACGTTTTCCGGCGTGGCGGCATTTCCGCCCTGCGGACGTTTACACGCTGAAAGAGCGAAAAGCGGGCAGAGAAGCGTCAGAGAGCACAAAACCGCTATCGAACGGATCATAATGTGTTTTAAGGTTTTCTTTTCAGCCATCGGCGGCCGCCTCCTTCCGGTTTATTTCCGCCTCTATTCTAACACGTGTCCGTGAACGGTTCAAGCATAAAGTCTCGAAAGCGGCGTGACACAGCGTTTCCCGCAAGCATTCACGTCCCCGCGCGCATTTTTTGATTGAATCTGCGGCGCTTCTTTTGTATAATTTCATTGGCTTAACGGGACATAGCAATACCGCCGCGTTCACGCGGAAATGCCCGGTTTATTATAGAGACGGAAGGACAATTATGGAGTTTGCATCGGTTTTGTTCATAGAACTGTTCCTGCCGGTGGTGCTGATCGTGTACTACCTGATGGGTTTCATCAGGAATGAGCGCGCAAAAACGACCGCGAGGAACATCTTTCTGCTGGTTTCAAGCCTTGTGTTCTACGCCTTCGGGGGCGTGAACGAGCTTTTCCTGTTCATCGGCATGATCGCCGTCAACTACTTCTCCGCGATCGTGATGGGCGCCATCGACCCGGCGAAGGAGAAGGGAACGAGGCGGGCGGTGTTCATCGTGACGCTGCTTCTGGATGTGGGGCTGCTCGTGTTCTTTAAGTACACGACGATGTTCATAAGCATGTTCAACATGTTCAAGGCGAGCCAAAGCTTCGGCGAGGCGATGAAGGGGCTGCTCAATTTCAGCACCGGCGCGGTGGCCGAGGGAGTGCTCAGGGTCGTGATGCCGCTGGCGTTCTCGTTCATTGTGTTCCAGACGATTTCCTACATCACGGACGTCTATCTGGAAAAAATCAAGCCCGCGAAGAACATTCTGACGTACGCGCTCTACATGACGCTCCTCGCGCAGCTGACCCAGGGCCCGATCATGCGGTTCGCGAATCTCGGCGGCCAGATCGAGCGCAGAGAGCACACGTTTAACGGCTTCACGGCGGGACTCAGGCGGTTCATTTACGGCCTCGGCAAGAAGGTCCTCATCGCCAACGTGGTCGCAATCGCGGTGGACAAGATCTTCAACTCCCAGAAGACGTACATGGACGTGAACAAAATGGGCGCTCCGATCGCGTGGCTGGGAATCATTCTCTACACGCTCCAGATCTATTACGACTTTTCCGGCTACACCGACATGGCCATCGGCGTCGGCGGCATGCTGGGCTTCAAAATCGACGAGAACTTCAACTACCCTTACACCGCCTTCTCGGTGCAGGAATTCTGGCGCAGGTGGCACATCTCGCTGTCGAGCTGGTTCAAGGACTACATTTACATCCCGCTGGGAGGAAGCCGCTGCAGCAAGGCGAGGGCGTGCTTCAACGTGGCGGTCGTATTCTTCGTGACGGGAATCTGGCACGGCGCGAACCTGACGTTCATCGTCTGGGGGCTCATTTTCGTCGTGTTCAGCATAATCGAGAGGCTGTTCCTGGGCGATCTGCTTAAAAAGAACCCGGTGAAGCCGCTGAACTGGCTGTACATGATACTTGTCATAATGATCGGCTGGGTGTTCTTCCGGTCCGACACGCTCGCGTTCGCGGGAAGCTACATCGGCCAGATGTTCTCGTTCAGGGGGTCGACGGCGGGCTACTCCGTGCTGTCGTATTTGAGCCTCGAAATAATCATCGCCATGGTCTGCGGCATCGTTTTCAGCGGCGCTCTGCAGAGGCCGCTCGCAGGGCCTTTTGCCAAGATTAAGGATAAAAAATACGTCAAGATACTCGAACTCGTGTTCCTGGCGGCAGTTTTTGTGCTCAGTCTCATGAAGATAGTCGGCGGTTCGTACGCGCCTTCGATCTACCAGAATTTCTGACGGGGGGTGCTCGAAATGAAGAAAATTGACGGAAACAAGGTCATTTCGATAGTCACGGTTTGCGTTGTCGCGGCAGTGATAGCCCTTGTGTGGGTGCTCGGCCTCGCGGGGCTGGACTCCGAGCCGGACAAGGAAACGGGCGAGATCAGGCAGCTGGCGGAATTCCCGAAAGAGTATTCCAACGATTTGTTCGCGAAGATCAACACCTTCATGAACGACCACTCGCCGATGAGAAATTCCATCATCTCGGCGGTGAACGGCATGGACCGCTCCATGTCGGACTTCTACAACGACCATATAATGGATCCGATCTACGACGCCCTCGCGAAGGTGAAGGGCACGCCGGATCCCAACGCGACGCAGGGAACGGAACCCACGCCTGATTTCGGCGGCCTTTTCGGCGACGAGACCGAGGGGCCAACCGCGGAGCCGACTCCGTACTTCACGCCCGAGCCGACGCCTCCGCCGACCACGGAACCTGTTTCCGAACCCACGCCCACGCCGACTCCTTTTGAAGGCGAGCGCGTCGAACTGATCGCTTGCTGGCTCGATACGATAATGGTCGACGACGTGGCGAATTTCGGCCTGGGCGACGGCTCTGCGATTCCGAAAATCAGCCAGTTCGGCAGGATACTCGACAACAGCGAAGGCATCTATTCGACCCTCCTGTTCCGCGGCTGGGCAGGCTTCACGAAGGAGATCGAGTCCTTCGGGTACAAGCTGGGAGACGCCGAGCCGGTGTTCAGCCAGGATTGGTTCACGCCCGAGGAGGACGCAGTGAGGGCCGCCGCCGGCGAGTATGCGAGAAGATTCTCGGTGCAGCTCTCGCTGGAAGGCATCAAAGGCGACAACCCGATATTCCTGGCGGTCAGGTTCGTGACCGGCGAGGTGTTCATAACCGACACCGACCACGGAGACATTACTTTTACGATTCGCGGAAAGGTGGACCCCGAGCAGCCGGTAATGTTCGACTCTTCGAACGTCACGGTTTCGGCGGACAGGGACGTGATGCTGAACGCCTACTCGCGGAGCATTCTCGAGCTGGACGGCAAGACCGCGGCGGAGATCGCGTCGGGAATGGGCGACTATAAATACGTTCAGTTCATCCTTAAGGACTACCGTGTCGCGGTGGACAAACCGGGATTCGGAGCGCTGGTCTCCGCGTTGAAAAACGGGAGCAACCTGACCTTCAGCGCGAAGGAAATTAACGCTTCGGAACTGAACGAGGCGCAAAAGAACGCGATTTCCGACAAGATCGTGTCGGCGATATTCTCGATTGAGGCGCTGGCGGGCGAAAATCGCGTCACAAGTCTCGGAGGCGGCAGGGCGGAGGTGTCGTTTAAGTACCAGAAACCCAGCGACGTCGAGAGCGAAAATATAAGGGTCGCGCGCCTTACCGACAGCGGCACCCTCGAACCGGTGAGCGCGGTTTACGACGAAGGCACGGTCACTTTCACCGCCAAGCATCTGTCCGAGTACGTAATTTACGTCGGAAACGGTGAAACCGACGTCACCCCGACGCCCGGACCCGGCGAATCGACTTCCTGCGACCACGACTACGCTGTCGTCAGAGAGCAGGAGGCGACGTTCGCCCACGACGGCTACGTTCTTGAAAGATGCACGAAGTGCGGCAACGGAAAGGTCAGCAACGTCGTTCTCAGGACGAGTCTGCCCGGCTTCTTCAACTCCAGGCGGCCCATCACCTACGAAGGCGCGGGCTTCAAGGGAATTCACGACTGGTACTTCTACGCGGGCGACAACAGCGTCGGCTACTACCAGGGCGACAACGTGCTCTCCGAGGATGAATGCGCCGCGTGGACGTCGATCTACGAGGAGCTCCACCAAATCTGCGAGGAGAAGGGCATCAAGGTCGCGTTCCTGATCCCGCCCAACAAGGAACAGGTCTACGGCGAGTACATGCCCTCCGGTCTGACGGTGGTGGACGACTCCGCGAAGCGCGAACCGGTGTTCGTGAAGTACCTCAAGGAGCACAACAGCCCGATCCACTACGTCTACCCGCTTTCACAGCTGAAATCCGGCAAGATCCTCTACGAGACCTACCTGCAGCAGGACACCCACTGGAACAGCGTCGGCGGCTTCATAGGCGCGATGCAGGTCTACGCGTCGCTGGGAATGCCCACCACGGGTCTCCAGAACGTCGAAGTCGAACTGACCGACTACGCGAGCGGCGACCTTGTGTCCCTCGGCGTGGGCCCGGCCTCGCACTACACCGGCTACTCCGTGAACTACAAGCCCGAAATCACGGTCACGCAGACGTACAGCTACTCCAACAACGTGGTGGGCGGGAACGTCGACCCCAACAGCGAGCTCAGAATTCTCGAATCTGACGCCCCCACGACAGCCAAGGCCGTCATCATCGGCGACTCCTTCAGGCATGCGATCGCGCCCTACATCGCAAAGGACTTCAGCAAGGTGACCGTCACCCACAGAGGCGACTTCAACACGGTGTCGAGCACTGTTATGGGTCCGGACGGCCAGGTCAAAGAATCCGGCGAAACGGTAATGCAGAACGCTCTCCGCGAGCTCGAAGCGGGCGACCTCCTGCTCATTATGGCTGTCGAGAGGTACGACCATGCCAACGTGGACATGGCGGCCGCGGTAACGGCATTCCTGAAATCCATAGGGTAACCGGATGCTGCGGAGAACCGCCAAAGCCGGAATAACGTATAAATAAAGCCAAAGCCGGCCGCGCCTGCAAAAAATGCGCGGCCGGCTATTACACGAAAGGAACAGGTATTATGTCAAGAAAGGCTCTGCTTATCTTGTTAATGCTGACAGTTGTTATGATTTTTAGCGCTTGCGGGAAGGAACCCGCGGAAGAAACCGGCCCGTTGCCGCCTTTTACCGAAACGTCTTTGAAGGCCTCGAACGTGGCGCGCGAAGGCTTTGCCGTCGCATCCTCGTCGAAAGACGACGAGGGCTTTTCGAATCTTTTCCTGAACGACGGAGACCTGTCACACGGATTTTCGACAAAGTGGGGGAGGGGGAACGACACCTCCGCGCCGCACTACGTTATGGTCGACCTCGCGGGAACGTACATCGTTGAAGGCGTCAAACTTTACCCGCTTAAGGGCGAAGAGGCAGGCTTCCCGGTCGACTTCGACGTTTTCGTCTCAACCGACAACGAAAACTATACGAAGGTCGCGTCGGTGGACGGCGCTTCCGCGGAGCAGGCAAAACAGGGACTCACGGTCGGCTTCGATCCGGTTGAGGCCTCGTACGTGAAGCTGGTGACAAGAACGGCGGGCTTCGGCTCAGACGGCAGAGGCGCATATCTCGCGCTGGCGGAATTCGAAGTGACAGGACGGATAACCACCGGAAGCAACATGATCCTGAACCGCGACGACATCTGGCTCTACCGCGATCCCGACACCACTCAGCAGCTGAAGGTGCTCTACTACAGGGACGGTACGTCCGTCAAATCGAGGAAAAAGCTCAGATTCTTTTCGGCCGATCCGTCGATCGCACGTGTCAACACCAAAGGGCTGATCACTCCCGCGGCTCCGGGCGAGACGGTAATTTACGTATATGACGGCACCGACCGCGCTTCCTGCCGTGTGACGGTCAAGGAGGAGACAACGGAAGAGTTCCG
>JAEEGI010025914.1_pt1 | contig 11327 bp, 5 predicted proteins | sample 8958751 | NCBI WGS metagenome assembly JAEEGI01 (sample SAMN16246545, study PRJNA631951) | gut metagenome | biome: gut microbiome; feature: rumen; material: KS-attached | host: Bos | place: Iran: Karaj | collected 2018-10 | reverse complement strand
CGTAAAGGTCGCGTGCATACACGGAGACGATAGGAGAAACCGCCATGTAACGGAGATAGTTAGCCTGTGAAGAACCGGCATTACGGGCCTGCCAGGTATTGGAAGGCTGGAAGTTGGTCCTGGTCTTTGCGTAGCTGACGTTGGCGCCGACCTTGAGCCAGTCGGTGATCCAAGTATCCACCTTAGCACGTCCGGTAACACGGTTGAACGCGGAAGAAGGCAGAGGACTCTTGTCGCCGAAGTAGTTCAGGGACATAAAGTATGTGGTCTTCTCGTTACCGCCGCTAGCGGAAACGCTGTACTCCTGACGAAGCTTTGCGGAAAGCAGATAGTCGGAGTAGGTATCATTGTAGAGAAGGACGGCATTCTTGTTGATCTTGCCGGTAGCAGGATCTACGAGATATGCATCGAGCATCGTGGAACTGTGGTTCTTGTCAGCCATATAGCGGGCTCCGGGAACATAGTAAGCCATGTTGTTGCCCAGGGTGTTCTGGCCGAAGGAATCGTAATCGGTGCCTCCGGTGAAGTTGAACAGGTGCTGGCTGGCAAAGAGGGCAGCCTCTTCGTGGGTGATGGTGGTGGTTCCGACATTAGTGCGGTACACACCGTCAGCCCCCTTGACGGGATAGCCATAACGATAGGTATTGTAGATACTCTGCCATACATACTCGTAGTGGCCTGCAGCAGTGTCGATTTCACCCACGTCGAAACCGTTGGTGGTAACAACACCGATCTTGCTGGCAAAGCTGATCTTGGTCTTTCCGCTGTGGCCGGACTTGGTGGTGATGAGCACGACACCGTTAGCACCCTTGGATCCGTAGATTGCAGCGGAGGCTGCATCCTTAAGGACGGTAACGCTCTGGATATCCTGAGGGTTGATCTGGGACAGAGGGTTGGAAATCGCGCCATCCACAGGCACGCCGTCAATGACGACGAGGGCGGCAGAAGAGTTAACCTGGGTAGAACCGATACCACGGATGCGGATACCGGAGTCGACACCGGGCTGGCCATCGATGGAAGCGATGTTCAAACCTGCTACTGCACCTTCGAGGACCTTGGACAGGGAAGCTGCGTTCTGGTTCTCGATGATCTTGTTGCTGATCTGGGTGATGGAACCGGTTAGATCCTTCTTGCGAGTCTGTGTGTTGTAACCGGTTACAACCACATCGTCAAGGAAAAGAGAGTCGTCTTCGAGGACAACGTTGATGTTGCCTTTGTTACCTACTGCAATGGATGCAGTCTTGTAACCGATGGACGACACGACCAGAGTGGCATTTGCTCCAGCTTTGATGCTGTAGTTACCATCAAGGTCCGTAACAACGCCGGTAGTGGTGCCTTTGATCTGGACGCCCGCTCCGACTACAGGTTCACCCGCTGAATCGACCACCTTACCGGTGACGATATTCTGGGCGAAGGCTTGCGCTCCTAAAAGAAGGAGGGCAAGCGTTACCATAATGAAACGTTTTACCATAAAGAATAGTTAATAATATAGGTATAGTTTTGTGTTGGTTAGCAAGTGTTATATGCAATATTCGCTAAAAGTTTCAACTAAAACAAGTGTTGGGCGAAAAAATTGCCACGCGCGTGGGGCCGTGTGCGTGCACGGTCACTCCAGAACCCTCAGGGATACGCTTTTAAGCGACTTTCCGTCGGACGACGGGCCGACCATCAGCGTGAATTCCCCGGGTTCTACCTTCCACTCTTCGTCCAATCCCCAGCAGGAGAGCATATCGGGTGTGATCCCGAAGCTGAGTTCCCGGCTCTCCCCTGCCTCCAGCCAGACTTTCTGCACTGCTTTCAGTTCCTTCACCGGCCTGGTTACCGAGCCGTACTCGTCGCGTATGTAGAGTTGCACGGCCTCGGCGCCGTCCATAGGTCCGGCGTTGCGCACTGTCACTTTCAGTGTCACGCTGCCATCGGCATCCATCTCGTCCGCACTCAGCACCGGTTCTCCGTATTCGAAGCTGCTGTAGCTCAGTCCGTATCCGAAGGGATAGAGGGGGCCCTGCTCCGCGAGCGCGAAGTGCCTGGAGTACTGGGAGTGCTTATGGTTGTACACGCACTGTATCTGTCCCGCGTTGCGGGGGATGGTCACGGGGAGTTTTCCTGAGGGGTTGACGAGGCCGAAGAGCACTTCGGCGACTGCGGTTCCGCCCATCTGACCGGGTTCCCAGATATATAGGATTGCGTTCACCGAGGGGCTGGCGGCGGCCCAGGAGAGGCCGAGGGCGCGGCCGCTGGTGACTACCAGTATGGTCGGGCGGCCGGAGGCTGCCACGGCTTCGAGGAGTTCCTGCTGGCGGCCGGGGAGGTCGATGTTGTCGCGGTCGCAGTTTTCGCCGCAGGTGCGGCCGAAGGCGGAGTAGCGTTGGGAGTTGTCGCCAAGTACGAGTATGTTGATGTCGGCCTGGCGGGCTTTCTGCGATGCTTTGCGTATGCCGGCGTCATCTATCGCCGTTACGCGGCCTCGGAAAGACATCGTGTCTATCTTCGCAGCGGGGCAGATTTCCCGTATTCCTTCCAGCACCGTCACCACATCGTCATCCTCCTGCGGCACCACCCAGTCCCCCAGAATCGTCTGACTGTCGCAGCACGGTCCGCATACGAAGATGCGAGGGAGCAGGTACTCCCCCTGAGGGACGTAACACCCGCGGTTCGATAGCGGGGGGACCGTCCCGAAGGGAGGGTGGGGTGAGCCCGAAGGGCGAACTCCCGAAGGGGGAGTACCTGCTCCCGCCGCAGCCGTGTAGCGGAGCGGGAGGATACCGTCATTTTTCAGGAGGACGAGGCCTTCACGGGCGGCGGCGAGGGATGTGGCGCGGTGTTCGGGGATGGCGGCAAAGCCACGCTGCGAAGGCAGCGGCGGCACCGGATTCTCGAAAAGACCCAGCTCGAACTTGGCCCGCAGAATCTTCCCCGCAGCCTCATCGATACGCCTCTCGGGGATACGCCCGCTGCGCACCGCATCCAGCACGGCCTCGAAATAACCCGCACCCTGCATATGCATATCTATCCCGGACTCCACCGAGACTTTGAAAGCCTCGTCCACGCTCGGCACCAGATGATGCATGCTGTGCAGGCGCTCGATATCCATCCAGTCGCTCACCACGAAGCCGTCGAAACCGAGTTCGCCGCGCAGTATATCGTTCACCAGCCACGGGTTGGCGTGGCAAGGAATACCGTTGAGTTCATTGTGGGCGGTCATCACCGTGGCGACGCCGGCCTCTTCCACCGCCACCTTGAAGGGCGGCAGATGAATCTCGCGCATCTTACGCTCGCTCATATCCATAGGGGATGCATTCAGCCCGCCGAGAGGCTCTCCCCCGCCTATGAGATGCTTGGCGCAGGCCAGCACCTTGCCATCGGAGAAGTTGCGCTCGCGGCCCTGCAGGCCCCAAATCATGTATTTTCCCATCTGCGACACCAGCCAAGGATCCTCACCGAAGGTCTCCCCCATCCTCCCCCAACGTGCATCGCGCGCCACGTCGAGGTTGGGAGCGAAGGTCCAGTACATGCCGGTGGCGCGCATCTCGGCGGCCGTCTGCGCACCTATCTCCTCCAGCATTCCGGGGTTGAAGGAGGATGCGAGTGTGATGCTGCTGGGATATACGGTGCAGCCGGCCCTGAGGCCATTGCCGTGGATTGCGTCGATGCCGAAGAGAAGAGGGATGCCCAGCCGGGACTGGCTGGCAAGGACCTGCAGCTGGTGGGCTTCTTCACCCGTGAGCACGTGCAGGAAGGAACCTACCTTACCCTCGCGTATGCGCGCTGCGAGTTCGGGGTCGCCCAGGCTCTCGTCGGAAGCGTCGATATTCTTGTAGGGCGAGCCCTGGTCCGGCGGCACATAGCAGGGGCCGACATACTGGCACATCTGCCCTATCTTCTCTTCCAGTGTCATCTCCTTCAGGAGGAGCTTAGTGCGCTTCTCCGCGGAGAGGGAAGGGTCCTTCCAGTCGCTTTTGCTGCAGCCGGCGGCTAGCAGCACGGCCGCAATGAAGAGTATCTTTTTCATCAGAACTGTACTTTTACGCTGGTCTTTTGGTAGATGCTGCATTTCCCGGCGGAGATGCGCAGTGCGCTGCCGTCCCAGCTCCAGTCCTTGACCTTGTTGCCGTTCACCAGCACCTTCCTGGGCTTGGACAGGGCGCGGATTTCGAAGCTGTAGTTCCTCTCCACGGGCATCCCTTCGAAACTGCCCTGCACGGGATTGGCGGTGATCTCCACGGTCTTGCCATCCTGCCTGCATTCGAAGAGGGTGGAAGAGATGGCCCCGTCCTCGAAGGCGTAGGACTCTCCGTCATCCTCATACATAGTGAAACTGCTTTCTCCGTGGGGATAGACCTTGATTATGAAGTCGGTCTGGGGTTTGCTGCCTATGAATTCCACGTCGGGCATCGTGGGTACTATGGCTCCGTTGCGCACGAAGAACTGTCCGGCGCGGTTATGCGGGAGTTCGCGGGAGATGGTTTCTCCCCCGCTGCGTACGAGTTCCCCGGTCCAGACGTTGATCCATTCGCCGGCGGGGAGGTAGATATCGTTGCTGAAGGCGCTCACGCAATACTGGCGGCCGAACATATACTGGAGGGCCATGTCGTCGCAGTTGCGGTCGTCGGGGAACTCCAGGGGCATCGAGCGCACCATGGGCATTCCGGTGAGGGCTCCTTCGATGGCGTTGGAGTAGATGTAGGGGATGAGATTGTAGCGCAGTTTCACATAGAAACGGTACATCTCCTTCTCGACCCCGGAATAGTAGAAGGGCTGCATCATGCTGAACCAGCTGTTCACCTGCACCCAGGGCAGGAAGATGCCGAAATGCAGGGCCTGCATCTCCTGTTCGCGGGGCACGCTCATGACGTCGCAGCTCATGTTCATGAAGCCGGAGTTGCCGAGGTTATGCTGGTCGTAGAGGGCGATGAGGCCGCCTCCGTTGTCGCCGCTGTTGGCAGCGGTCCAGTGCTGGGAACCCGCCCATCCCCCGCAGTAGTGATGCCAGCTGCGCTTGCCGGTATGCTTGCGGGTCATGGAGGCTATCTGCTTGGTGAGGAGCACCTGGTTAAGATTGTGCATCTCCTTGTCGCTGAGGCCGTTATAGTAGTTCCAGTATGTGTGTTCGTCGATGGTGCGGGCGGGATCCAGCTTGAATCCCTCCACGCCCATATCCATAAAGGTCTTGAGATGGTCGGGCCAGTGCTCGAGGCCGGACTGGGGGCGCCCTTCGCGCTCGGCGATGAGGTCTTCTTCGATTATGCTATGGTCGTACTCCTCGCAGAGCCAGAGGCCGAGATGTATTCCCATGCTGTTGAGCTTGCCTATGAACAGGCGGGGATAGTATTTCTTGGGATATTCCTCCTGCTTCCAGTAGGGTTCAGGGGAGAAGCGGTCGTAGTTCCACTTCTTTTCCGTGGAGAAGTCGTAGCGCTTCTCCATCCACTGGGGCTCGAGCCAGAAAAGGTCCACGGGGACGTCCATCTGGCGGAAGTTGGCAGCATCGCTGAGGATGGCCCACTGGTCTTCGCGCATATTGGGCCCGAATGCGAATCCGTAGGCCCACTTGGGAAGCAGGTAGGTGCGTCCTGTAATCTGGGTGTAGAGATCCAGCACCGAGGGCATGTCGCTGCCGAGCATCAGATAGAAATCCGCCTCGTCGAAGGTATTATATATATTGAAATGCGCGTCGTCGGTGCAGCCTACGTCGAAGTGGTTCTTGCGGGTGGTGTTGTTGAAGATGCCCCATCCGCGGGAGCTCATCATAAAGGGCATAGGGATCTCGGTGTGCTGATAGGTGGTCCACATACGGAGGAGTTCTCCTCTGTGCTGTATGTGCTCGCGGGAGGTGCTGCCTCCGCCGTAGAAGCGTTCGCCGTCTTCCATGCTGAGCGAAATGATGCTTGCTTTGTCGGGATCGCCGCTTTCGGCCTTGTCGCGTTCGGAGAAGCGGCCGTTGTCGTCGCCTATGATTCCGCCGTTGCTTACGACGTTCATATTGGCGAACTTATCGTTGATGACTTTGGAAAGTGATAAAACTTCTTTGCTAGCTGGTCCGCAGAAGGAAATCTGCCTTACGACGGGCTTGCCGGAGGCGTCCAGAAGGCTTATGGCACCCGTTGACTTTTCGATCCGGAGACTTGCAGATTTGCCAGTAAGCAGCCAATGGGAGGGGGTCTCCGACACGGTGCAGGCGGCCTCGGGCCAGTCGCTGCGGACCACCCCGTAGCGGTTCATCAAAGACTCCGTAAAATCCCCTTTCTGCGATATTCTGACGCGGAAGATACCATCGCGGCAGAGCTCCGCGCCGATGGTGAGGCCGCTGTCGGTCCTGAAGCTGTTCGTAGGCCCGGCTTTGCCGGTCAAAAATGAAAGTAGAATAACAATTGCGGACAGTAGCGCTTTTTTCATACGTGGTTAAAAAGTAGATTTGTGGTAAATCTACAAAATAATAGCAAGATTCCAAATATTCTTTTATTTTTGTAGAAAACACTGGCATTACCAAACTATTCAAATAATCTGATATGAAGAAAGCATTAAAACTTGCAGCCGTCTTGCTTTTCGCCTGCGCCTCCGCGTTCCAGGCCGGCGCCAAGGACTGGCTTGCCACCGACTTCGGGGCCAAGGCCGACGGTGAGACCCTCAACACCGCGATACTGCAGGCGGCCATCGACCACATCTCCGCAAACGGAGGCGGACGCCTGGTTCTGAAGGGCGGCGATTTCGTGAGCGGCACCATCTACCTGAAATCTGACGTAACCCTGCACATCGAAAGCGGTGCGCGCCTCCTGGGTTCGCTCAACCCCTGGGACTATGTCCGCGATCCCGATGCAGGCTGGACATCTTTCGTATTTGCAATCAAGCAGAAGAATATAGGTATCACGGGCGCGGGCGAGATCAATTGCCGCGGTTTCCTGGTGGCCACGAAGGGAGTGGATTACTGCCATCTGGGCCTTATCAAGGATGACCTCAAGCTCGACCGTCTGCAGGAGGGCAAGCGCCCCGAGAACCTGCACTTCTTCAAATGCGAAGGCATCACCATAAAAGACATCACCCTGCGCGACCCTGCCAGCTGGAATCAGCAGTACGACAAGTGCCGTAACATACTCGTGGACGGCGTAAAAGTGGATGCCAAGAGCTACTGGAACAACGACGGCATCGACATTGTGGACTGCTCCGACGTAGTCATACGCAACTGCGACTTCGATGCGGCCGACGATGTGTATTGCTTCAAGAGCCATAGCAAGGACGGTGTTTCCGAGAACATACTGGTGGAGAACTGCCGCGGCCGCTCGAGCGCCAACGGCATCAAGTTCGGCACCTACACCCTCGGCAAGTTCAAGCATTTCCGTTTCAAGAATATAACCATCTACGACACCTACCGTTCAGCGATCACCATCGCCAGCGTGGACGGTGCTTCCATAGAGGATGTGGAGATCGACGGCGTGCGCAGCATCAATACCGGCAATCCCATCTTCCTGCGTTTCGGTTCCCGCCGCGAGGGCGCTGCCCCCTGCCTGAAGGATATCGTTATAAAGAACGTCTATGCCGAAGTGCCTTTCGATAAACCGGATGCCGGTTATATGTACGAGGGCCCCGTGGAGGATCTTCCCCGCAACGTGTGCGCCAGCGGCATACAGGGCAGCCCCAATCTCCGCATACAGAACGTACGCCTCGAGAACATCGAGATAATATATCCCGGCAAGGCCGATAAGAACTATGCCTACCGCGGTTCTTCCAAGGCCGAGCTCGAGGCCATCCCCGAACTGGAGAAGAGCTATCCCGAATTCTCGAACTGGAAGGAACTTCCCGCCTGGGGCTTCTACATCCGCCACGCCGACGGCATAGTGATGCAGAACGTCAAGCTTACCGTGGCCGATGTGGATTACCGTCCGGCCATAGTTGCCGACGACGTGAACGGCCTTACGCTCAGGGGCGTGAAGATAGTCCAGAATTCTGCCGACAAGAAAAAGAAGCAGATAGTCACCAACAATGTCAAGAAATTCAAGAATAAGAAATAATGAAAAAGATAATAGCATTGCTTGCCGTCGCAGTTGTTTCCGTGAGCGGATTCGCCCAGGGGAAAGAATATCTGGCTTCGTACTTCGGCATCAAGAGCAACGGTATGATCGATAATACCACCAGCATACAGAAGGCCATTGACTTCATAGCAGAGCAGGGCGGCGGCACCCTTACCTTCTCGGTAGGGCGTTACGTCACCGGCGCTGTGTATCTGAAGAGCGGAGTGAACATACGTCTGGATGCGGCTTCCGACATCATCGGCACCGACAGCATCTACGGCTACAAGGGCGAAAAAGCCATCTTCAACGGCATAGGCGTGGAGAACGTGCGCATCTACGCGACCCGCGGGAACGGTGTAGTGGACGGGCGCGGAGAGCTTGTCCGCACCAGCCGCGACGACCAGCGCAAGAAGGGCTACATCACCGAGGCCACTCCCCTGCCGGCCCTCTTCTACTTTAAGGACTGCAAGAACATAAAGATCCAGAAGGTTCTCTACCGTAATCCTGCCTCCAAGGGCCAGTGGCTCGTGGTCGATGGTGATGGCGTGACCGTGGACGGCTGCTTCACCGACAACCGCGACTGATGAAAAGGTTTCTTTTGATAATTGCAGCGCTGCTACTTGCGGCGCTGCATCTTTCCGGGGCCGAGGCCTGGAAGGCCAGGTGGATAGCCCGTTCCTATTGTACGGAGACTGGCAATGCATGGGTTGCCTTCCAGAAGAAAGTGGAGCTCCAGTCCGTTCCGTCCGTGCTTCCCGCCAAGATCGCAGCCGACAGCAAGTACTGGCTCTGGATCAACGGCGAGATGGTTGTGAACGAGGGCGGGCTCAAGCGCGGCCCCGCTCCGGGTGACGGATATTACGACACCGTGGACATCGCCCCGTACCTCAAGGCCGGGCAGAACTGCATATCCGTGCTGGTTTGGTATTTCGGCCGCAGCGGCTTCAGCCATATGGGCAGCGGCATCTGCACCCTTCTCTTCGAGGCCGTCGGGGATGGCGTGGAGATCCTTTCCGACGACAGCTGGGATGCCTGCCAGCACTTCGCCTACGGCACCGCTTCCGGCAAGACCACCAACTATCGACTCAGCGAGAATAACGTCCGCTACGACGCCCGCCGCTTCAATTCGGAATGGTACAAGGGTACATCCAAGAAGCTGGGCAGCGCCTACGAACTGGGCATAGCCCCCGGAAGCGCGCCCCTGGGCCGTCTGGTTCCCCGTCCCATCCCTCTCTGGAAGGATTACGGCCTGCGCGACTACGAGTCCGTCCGCCGCAGCGGGGACACCCTCATCTGCCATCTTCCCTACAATGCGCAGTTCTCCCCCTATATGGAGCTGGAGGCCGCCGAGGGGAAGGTCGTCCGCCTGGTGACCGACCACGACGACGTGTTCGGTGCTAAGTGCGTTGGCGGAGAATATGTCACCCGCGCAGGAGCGCAGAGCTACGAGCATCTCCCCTGGATGAACGGGGAGTATATGTACTACATCGTGCCCGAGGGGGTATCGGTAGGCAAGGTGCAATTCCGCGAGACCGGCTACGACTGCGGTTTCGACGGATACTTCCGCTGCGATGATCCCCTGCTGAACGAATACTGGCAGAAGGCTCAGAGGACCTTGTACGTATGCATGCGGGATACCTGGATGGACTGCCCGGACCGCGAGCGTGCGCAGTGGATAGGCGATGTGGTGCACGATCTGGGCGAGGCCGCCTATGCCCTGGGGACATCTTCCGCCGCCCTGACACGGAAAGGCCTGCTGGAGTTCTTCTCCTGGGCCAAGCCGGATGGGTCCGTCTATGCCCCCGTGCCTTGTTCGAACTGGTTCAAGGAGCTGGCGCAGCAGAGCCTCGCCGCCGCCGGCTGGTACGGCCTGCACGACTACTGGTTCTACACCGGCGATGACGCGCTGGTATCTACGGTATATCCCGCGCTACGGAAGTATCTCCACGAAACCTGGGCCGTGGATGCAGAGGATCTGCCGGTCGAGCGTACCAAGGGCTGGAACTGGGCGGATGCCGGCAAGGATATAGACAAGATGGCGCTGCTGCATCCCTGGTACTACCTGGCGCTGAAGGGCGAGCAGGCCCTGGCAGGACGCCTGGAAAAGATGGACGACGTTGCCGTGGACGAGGCTATGATGGAGAGGCTGAAGGAATCATACAACCGGCTGTTCTGGAACGGAAGTTTCTACCGGACCCCCGGATACGATAGCCCCGCGGATGACCGCGTGCAGGCCCTGGCCGTGGTTTCGGGAATTGCAGGTCCCGATAAGTACGACGCCATCCTCCGCGTGCTCGACGAGAGGCGCGAAGCCGAAACCTATTTTATGAGGTATATCATCGAAGCCTATTTCGTGATGGGCAGGCCGGAGAAAGCCCTGGAGCGCCTGCGGGAATACGCTTCGTGCGTGATGAAGCCGGACTACAGCACGCTCTGGGAACATCGCAACCACCACGGATCCTCCAACCACGCCTGGAGCGGGCACGGCATAATACTAATGGGCCAGCGCCTGGCCGGCATCGTGCCCCTGAAGCCCGGTTTCGAAGAGTTCACCGTCCGCCCCCAGATGGCCTCCCTGAAGCACATCGACTGCCGCGTCCCGACCCCCTTCGGCCCCATCGAGGTCGTGCTCGAGAGGCGGGGGCGCGCGGGTGCGGGTGCGAGTGCGAGCGGCGTGGGTGACATTGGCGCCGGTGCGAGTGCGGGCAGACGCGGGTGCCACATCAACGCTTCGATCAACGTCCCGCCCAGCACCACCGCAGTCGTCACCGACTCCCGCGGCCACCAGCTGCGCCTCTCCCCCGGCATTCACAAGGTGGTGCTGTAACGCCATCCTCACGTCATGCCCGACCTGATCGGGCATCTTTCCCCCGCTACTTGCAGCACTTAACCGCCTGACTATCAATACTTTCCCGGAAAGAGAATCGTCGAAATTCGCCGATTCTCTTTCCAGTAATCCCCTGTCTGTCAATCACTTGGCCGCTGCATAAGTTTGTCCGCCTCACGATAACTACCATTTTGAGCGCCGGCATAAGCTCCTAGGTGTTCCTGGTCTGCCAAAAAATTGCAGACCAGGAACAAAAACGCCCGAAATTGTTCCCGGTCTGCCAAAAACTTGCAGACCAGGAACACCCACCACCCATCCACCACGTTTCAGTGGGCAAGGTCTAATTCTATGCCTTGGACCTTGCCCGCATTTCGGCATCCCATATACTTCCAATGGGCAAGGTCCCCACCACGAAATTAGACCTTGCCCATCAGAAGGCGTTCTGTTCACTCCTTCCCCCTACCATAACTTATCAAACCTCATTTCTTAGATAG
>JAEEGI010025913.1_pt1 | contig 11327 bp, 6 predicted proteins | sample 8958751 | NCBI WGS metagenome assembly JAEEGI01 (sample SAMN16246545, study PRJNA631951) | gut metagenome | biome: gut microbiome; feature: rumen; material: KS-attached | host: Bos | place: Iran: Karaj | collected 2018-10 | reverse complement strand
ATCGTTCCCATAACTGGGCGATTGATTCGCAAAGGATAGCCCATATACTGTGCCGTATAGTCCTTGTCGAAATGGTTCAGCAAGCCATAACCTGAGGAGATCTTGAAGGCGATGTCGTTGTATTGGATTCCAATGCCGAAATTCCACGAAAGGCCAATCCAATGCCAGGCAGGTTTGCCAGTGTTTTCCAATGGACTGCCAAACAGATAACTGCCGCTTCCCGACATACCCCCGATGGAAGCATTGGTTTTGCGGAAAACCACCAAATCAAGACTCGGACCTGTGAAAAGCTGAAGCTCCGTGTGGTCGCCAAGTCTGTCGTGGTATTGCAGCATAACGGGAATCACTCCAGTGAGGTCGTGGGCTTTCACTTCGAGGGTCTGCCCCTCATTTTCAAACTTGGCGTAAGGACGGCTGTATTCCATGCGGATGCCCATCACAAGGCCGAGAGGCGTCGCCCCCAGCATATACTCACGGTCATATTCCGCACCAAAGGCAAAGCCCATCTTGCCTTGTTCCGATGCGATATACGACACAGTAACGCCATTACACTCCATCGTCTTGCCCATTAAGCAAACGCCTAATGTGTTGTTGACTCTTTTGCCTTTGTTAGGCTCGTTCTTGGTTCCTTGCTGGGCAAACATCGTGGTGCTCAACAAGATTGCAAACAATAATAATCCTTTGGGTTTCATAATAATATAAAATGTGTCATTGTTCTCATACTCTATTCTTTAATACTAATGTCTGCGAATAATGAAGCAGTTTTGAGATTTAGCTTAAATCAAATCAACTTATTCTTTAATTTGGTCATTTATGCATTAAATTTTCCGTTTTACAAGTTCATCAATCCAAATTTCATCACGGATGACTGGCATGAGGTGTTGTTGGATAAACTCAGAATGGTAGTTGATGACTTTCTGCATTGTTATGTAACAAGCTGGATGCTCATATTCACTCACATAGTCTTTATTGATTATTCTGAACGCTTTATTCAGACTAAACTCTTTATAGAAGAATAAACGTTTCTTTCTAATGACAGTTTTTAAATAGTTTTTCGGTGCCCATTCAATGTAAACCTGTAAACTAGACCATCTTTTTTTATAGCAAAGACAAGAATATATACCATATAATTCTAACTCATTCACAACATATCCTTCACGACGAAGGAAATCAAATGAATGAAGCAATAATAATAATGTTTGTTCCGTATCCGTTATTTTAGTTTCCATTTCTATACCATATTATTTTACCATCAATGCCATTTACTTTAATTAAATTTAAATAATCCATAGTTCTAGCTTGTTCCATATTATAAAATGGACTAGACACTGGAGATCCATTCGGGGTACCTATATCATAAATATAAGCATTTTGTTCTTTTAAAAACTCAATCCATTGTGCATTGAAATCCATTGCTTCAGGATTAATAATGCGCGCATCTTCTCTTATATATCCTTCTAATCCTTTAGGCCAAACACTCTTTATTGTTTCATTTTTCAATTGCTTTTGTGCCATTGATACTCGTACCATGTTCTCGCCAATAGTAACACTCCCTTTTTTAACTCCTGTCCAAGGATTCAAATTATGTTTTTTTGCATAATAAAAACCACCAGCAACTCCTGTTGCTCCTCCAAGACCAGCCCCTTGGTAAGCTCCAGATAAGCCAGCTGACAGAGCGGCATCAAGATTCCCATTAGACATCACCAAACCACCAACGAATCCACCGGTATAACCTCCAATACCACCACCTAAGACCCCTCCAATAAATCCTTTGGTTACTGGGGAAACGATATTCAAACTACCAATTGCAACATTTGCTGCTCGTGCTCCAAGCATTCCGCCTCCATAGCCGGCAATTCCAGCAGCTGCACCAGCAACACAGCTTGTTCCGAATTGCTCCCAATTAAAAGCCCCGTTATTTGTAAAATTATTGCCTGTTTGGGCAATCGCACTATTTGTTGCTCCTGTGATGGCTCCTCCTATAAGAGAACCCCATCCTGGCAATGCTGCTGACACAGCACCACTAGCGGCACCAGCTCCAAAAGCTGCCGCATATTGCCAAAAACCATCGCAATTTCTCCAATTACCGACAAGATTAGATACTCCACCAATCACTGCACCTACGACAATATGTACCCATTCTCCGTTTTCATCGTTAAACATCACAGGATTATTCATGCAATAGCTATACCTATTGTAATTCTGCGTGAAGTCTGGGGCTTGCACGAAGGGGTCGGGCGAGAAGAAGCGTCCAATCATAGGATCATACAAGCGTGCATTGGCGTTGATGATTTTAAAGCTGTCGTAGTGTTCATGTCCCGTATAGCCTCGGCTGAACGGGAACGTGGTCTGGGTTTGAGGTGTGTTCCAAGCCGTGTAGCTCATACGGTTGCCCCAAGGGTCGAAGTGGGTCTGCTGCACGATGTTTTTATCTTCGTCCATCACCTTGTTCCAGCTGCCGAGGTGGTCGGTCATCACATAATAAAGGCTGTCGACAATTCCTCTCTTCACATGCACTGCCACCAATTGCCCTTCGGCATAGATGTAATCCAACTTGCGCTGAGCACCTGAACCCAATTCAAATTCATAAACATCGGAAATTTTAGCCGTGGCTTTTTGCATCGTATTGCCTTGGTAATAACGTGTGTGTCGCCTCATACCCGCCGCGTCATAATCAAGGGTAATGCGATAGCCGTTTTCAGCAATGGCAGTAGGTTTGTTACGCAGGTTGTAGGTCACATCACATTGCGAGGCAGAGATAGGACAAGAGGAATTGCCAGCGATATCCGTAACTGCATGAGGCTTGCTATTGCCATAACTGTATATACCCACTTTCGAATTGGTAAGGATATTACCTGTATTCCCGTATGTAAATGAGGCTGCTGTTGTGCCATTGACGGTATAAGAGGTCAGGCGATCCAAATTGTCGTATGTATAAGTTTCAGATTGGTTTACCTTAGCATCAGTACGTGACTCGATGAAGCCTCTGTCATTGTAGGAATATGCCAATTGTCTGTATTGGTTATTGATGGAATAATTCACATCAACATCTATTTCGATACCAACACCATTGACGTCGTAACTTCCAACGACATCACCATTCTTGATACCTGTCAACATGCCATAAGCATTATAGGTGTATTGCACACCGGTTTCGTTTCCGTAGCGACATTTCAGCGGTTGGCGGAACTTGTTGCGCGTATCGGCGGCATAAATCAAGGAATTGTCTGCTGCGTTTTTAATTTGTTTCAATTCTCCGTATGAATTATAGACATTTTCAATGCAATAACTATCAGGATAGGTGAAATATTGCAGTTGTCCCAAATCGTTGTATTCGTATCGATGGTTATAAATCGTATTGCCGTCATACACCTTTCGGTTGGAAAGCCTTCCCAAGTCATCGTAAACAAAAATACAATCATTACTGCCATTCTTTTTCACAGAGGCAAGTTTTCCCATCCCGCTTCCAGTTGCATTGTCATACGTATAAGTAATCGTTTCCGATTCTGTCCCTTTGGAATAGACAATTTCCGTTGTGCGTCCAATAAGGTCATAAGTGTATGCAGCTTGGTTCATATTGGCATCAGTTCGAGTAACAAGTTGGTTAAGCACATTGTAAGTGCTTGTTATGGTTCCTGCATCAGGGTCTTGGATACTGAGGCGGTTACCTCGGATATCTGATTTGATAGTCGTAGTGTTTCCTCCAACACTAATACTCATCAAATCACGAATCTTGCCACCTTCTGTTTGGTAAGAATAGCTGTAGTTGATGGTGCCACCTTCATCAATTACCTGTGTCACTCTGCCTACAGCATCATGCTTTCTTGTCTGGTGGGAGTTGCGTATATTATCTGTGATGGTAACAAAATACTCATGCATGGTAGGATTGTTGTAGTCATAGTAAGAATACGACAGGTTTGTGTACGGATCGGTTTCTGAAACGATTCTGTTATAGTTGTCATAGTTATTGGTGTGCCAAGTTTTGTTTCCAAATGCAGTGCTGGGCGTGGAATAGGGCACATAGGTGGTCTTGCTCACCAACCCTAGTTCATTATATACTACATCATCGTAACCTCTACCAGCCACATAGGTATGGATGGCGCGGCCCAGCACGTCATAATAGCTTTTGGCCTCAGGTTGTCCGACTTCAGTCTCACTTGTGTAATAAACTGCATTTGAAAAAGCAGATACATTGTTCCAATTATAACTGATATGATGTTCCGTACGATCCGGACGAGTCACATCTGTAAGGCGTCCCAAAGCATCATATTGATATGTTGTAGTCAAATAATTGACATCAGTTTGCGAGGTCATCAACCCCGTCCAGTCATCAAAAGTGGCAGATTTACTATGACCTAATGCATTTGTCTCTTGAATTACAAAACGATATTTGCTACCGTAGACAAAAGACTTTGTCCTTGCTGTCATTCCATTGGGAGTACAAGTTTCACTTGTAGGTAAGCCAACATAATTATAGTTGTATGAAGTAGTTCCAACGTTTCCATCTGAATCTGACACATTCTTAGATGTAAGTCTACCCGAAGTCGAATAATCATAGGTTGTGTATTGATAAGGCATTTGGGTGAAACCATTTCGCTTATTCCAAGTCTTGGTAGAAGATATCTTTTTAATGGTTTGGCCATTGGGGATAGTTACGTCCGTATAGGTATAGACAGTACTATCACGCGATATCCACAAATGAGAGTCATTGTCTATGTTGGCAACCGACGATTTTGTCAAACGCCCATCGGTGGAATTGAGCCAGCATTTACTCATTATCTGTGTGTTTTCAAGCCTGTTGATATTACTGCTTATCGAGTTGTAAGGAATAAATCTGCTATATGACAACCCCAGATAGCTTAATGTGTTATAAATCTCATGATAATAAATGTTTGTTCGGCTGTTTTCCCAATAAGAAGAATCACCAATATAACCTCCGACAGCATTGTTGCCTCTTTGCATATAATAAGTCAAGGACTGTTGCAGGTTAAGGTAATGATAGTCGTCGTTCACATCAAACAGCATTTTCGTATTCGTTCCTTGACAATGAGTTTGATATAATTCAAATCCAAGCAGTTGCCTTCTTTCAAAATCAAAGGCGGCATGGCTATAAGTGAAAGTGGTTTCTGTTATACCGCCTATTCCATTAGGCTCACGCAGTTTTGAGACCAGTGGGAAATGTACACGTTTACCCACAGTTCCAAAATTACCAATATTGGGAGAGTTGTAATACGCATATTCCAAGGTGCTGCATTTACCGATACCATTGGTAAAAGAAAGAACAAGGTCGTGTTTCCGTTTCTCTCTAGAACTTACCAATACAGGAGCGTGTTGGATAGCTCCTATGTATAACATATCTACTTTACCGTCACAATCCAAATCGCCAAAACGGTAATGAGCGTCTTCCCAGTGGTAAATACCATTATTCTGCACGTATTGAAGTTCATAGTTATAGGTGCCATTATCGAATCCTCGTGAATAGTAGATGTTAAGAGTCGTCTTGTTCGTATTATAATTATATACAGGTTGAACTATATCGTCCTTTCCATCACCATTGAAGTCAAACACAAAAATCGGATAGCTTGGTTCGCCGGAGCTACTTGTCGAATAGTTAAACGGAAGAGTTATATCATCTGTATAAGCATTTCCTTTCGACATCTTTAGATACCAGTTAGGGCTCTTGAAATGAATGTAGTCCTGCTTTCCGTCACCATTAAAGTCTCCGAAATAGTCTTTACCACTTCCTGCTGTCAGTGTTCCCGAATTCAAAATCTTTACAAACGAAGCAGACGATTCATCGTATTCGTAAATGTCAACGGTTGTTCCACGAACGACATGTATATCACTTTTCCCGTTTCCGTTGAAATCAGTAACAGAAATCTTACTGTCTTTATGAACAGTAATGCTGGCATTGAAATCAGAACTTGTCAGAGTAATATAATTGTTGCTTGGATTGCTTTCACACAAGAACTGCACCCCTCCTTGGCCCAAGAAATCTCCTAAATGAAATTTCGAATTAACATTGGTGGCCTTAGTGGTAATGGTGTGTGAATTACTGTTGAGTTTGATGACTTTGTATGAATAACCATTGTTATTTGAGTTGGCGGATATGAAACCTATCCCATCTTTTCCGCTCCCGTCAATATCAATTGTGGAAAACTGATAATAATAACCATTCAATGTAGAGGAATAGCTGACGGAATTGAAATTTCCGGTTCCATCGCCTAATCTGATTTGCCAACTTGTCACATTTGAATTAGAATCATAACTACTAAGAAACAAATCAGGGAGATTGTCTCCATTATAGTCCCCGATACAAACCATATAACCGACAAGAGAGTTGTAGGTTTTGATGGTATTGGAAGTTGCATCATTGCCCCACCCAATAGTTGTTCTCGTCAATTCCTCTCCAGAAGCATCTTTCAGAATAACAGCATTAAGTCGTGTGCTTCTATCGGTTGTGTAATTGAAATCATATTGACGGACCAATTCATTCTCATATTTCACGAGAATTTTATTTAGCAATTTGGTTGGCCTAATAATCTTTCCGCCAATATACGTTGTATTGATATTGGAGTCGGTCGTATATTGGAATACCACTTTAGCGTATGTTGATAATCCAGCCGCAGTATTGCCGGTATAATTGATTTCGGTAGGCCAAATTTCACCATTTGAGGTAGATTGACCGTATGAAATGGTCATAAAGTTTCCGTCTGCATCAGTAATCTTGTTGACCATCCACGATACAACTTTATTGTTTGTCGTTTTTTGTTTTGAGTCTTCGGTGTTGCCATACTCAATAATCTCACCTTGGTCGGTGACAGCAACAAAATATTGTGAAACATCATTGGGTGTCCCTTTTAAAGTCACCCTGGTGAAATTCTCAATTTCTGTACCGTATTTTGCATTGGTTGATGCATAATCGCCTCCAGATAGTTTCATCAGTTTGGCACCATCCAAAGCATATCTGTCGTTGCCATCCAAATTGACGGTACCAATACTTCCGTCAGGATATTGTGTACGTTGTACTCTTGTGATGGACGAAAGACCTGATAGCTGCCAATTAGAGCCCAAATAGCCCCTTCCAGACGAACTGTTATAAACAATAGCAAGATTGGGCTGTACTCCTTTGGTTCCAGGAACCACATCAATAGGAATGCTATAAGTAGCCATTCCCATAGGAGAAACACTGACATCTCCACCTAATGAACCTACGATGCCATTTGATTGTGCAAGAACAGTATTAGTGATGAAAGATGCAATAATACACAACAATCCCGTGACGATGTGTAAATGCTTATGTAAACAAACGAGCTTTTTCATTTCTTTATTCCTTTATGATTTTATTTGAGTAAACTTTATTTTTGTTTTGGAATTCAATCAGATAAACTCCATTGGGTTGTCCTGACAAATCCAAATCGAAAGCATTGCTTTCACAATCCCCTTCCATCAGAAGGGTCCCTTTTAGATCAAACAGTCTGTAATGGCCCAATACGCCATCAGGCTGTCCCATTTCAAAACGGATTACCCCCTTTGTGGGGTTAGGAAACAAGGTTATGCGATTACCATCGGGCAATTCATCCGTTAATAATGGAATAGCATCGCCTTTTTGATCGCCCCTCGTTAGGGTTACTACACTTCTTCTGATACGATTTCCTGCCTGGTCATAATCATATTCGTATGAAAGGGACTGAGCCATTAATCCCATTCCACAAAGCAGTAACAAACTCAATAATAGACTAAATCTTTTCATATTACAATCAATTTAAAACTTCAAATTCGCCATAGTATTCATCTCCATTGGAGAGTGTAAATGTGACAATGTAATTCCCAGCATTAGGGATGTAGACCTGCAAGCCATTCGGTGTGAGCACCGATAGACAATCTACCTGAGCGCCTGAAGCCGTGGAAACTTCAACAGCAACTTGGCCAAGATTGTCATTAAATACTACCGAAAGCACATGATCATAAATAGAAGGCACAATGCTTCCGCTCTTGTCAGTACCTCCATGGTGAACTTTCTGTTTTATTAGAATAGGGCCTTCTACTTTCTTGTTTTCCGTTCTGGCCACGCCACTGGCGTAGCAAAATGCTCCCAAAAGAATCAAGCAGAGCATCAGAAACAATGTTGTTACTTTTTTCATCGTGTATTAGGTTTAAAATCACGATGCAAAAGTACCGGGGCTCTAAAACCCCTGCAAGAACATGTTGGTTAGAATTGGTTAGAGTTTTTGACTAACGTCTTATTAATCAAATGAATGAAGAATCCTTGGCCATACCCATCAAGGTGACGGGAAGTGGATTCTCACTGCCAAATAATTTACGCATTTTACCATTGCGATGAAAAACGGTATTGTAGGTGCGCTGCATCAAGGCAGCAATATCGGCATCGGTCAGTCCCAAAAGATAAAGGCAACAATAGTCAAGGTCGCTATTGGTAAGTCCTGGATAGGCCTTTTTGAGACGAACGGTAAATTGTCCGAAATGACGGTCAACTGCCAAACGCAGGTCTAACAATTGTTGTTTGTCCAAAGCAGAATCCTTATAGATGATATAATCAATTTTCGATTTGAACTGCCCTTCATTCACCCGATCCATAATGAGACGGCATATAGGTTCTTCATCAAAAGATGCAGCAACTTCGGTTTTTGCAGCCAAATCATCCAATTGCTTGATTTGGCCTTTCAGTTCACGCACTTCTTGGTTGCTCCGTTTCAGCCGGCCAGATATGGCAGCTTGCTCCATGCGATGGGTCTGCCGTTCGGCCTCAAGCACTTCAGCGTGCTGCTTATCTCTTTCTTCCAATTCCTTTTTTGCCAAAGCCTCTTTCGCCTCAATCTCCTGTTGATGATGTTTTTCTTTATCTTCCAACATCTTTTCCGCTTCGGCTTGTCTCAGTCTCAGTTCCTCTTTATGCTGTTGTTCTGTTTCCCCAAGCATCCTGCCCGCTTCCTCTTGTTGTTCCTTCAGAAGTCTTTTACCTCTGTGTTTTGTAACAATGAAGATAACTAAAGCAACCATAACAGCTATAGGAATGACAATTTCCAAGGCTTTCTTTACAGCTTTTTCTCGTTCAAATCTAGCTTGTTTCTCTTGTTGTTTAGTCAAATGCTCTTTGAACATTTCGTTGACCATTGAGACCCCTGTTTTCTTTTCAATTTCCGACATAGTAAAACCAGCAAGAAACGAAGCATATTTTTGGGCTTTTACTGAATCCCCTTTCATTTGGTATATGCTATTTAAACTCTCAGCAGCCATAAGTTGGGATGTAATGTCTTTTTCTTGTTGTTCAAATAAGGTTTCCAAATACACCCGTGAAGAATCATATTGCTTATCTTCAAATAATATATTGCCAAGAGTCAATAATCTAGTTGTTCTTTCTTCTTCATCTGCCGAGATTGTGACTAATTGTTTTAGAATCTTAATAACGGAATCCGAACTATATTCCAAATTAAAAAAAGCAAATATGGCTTTATTCGAAACAAGGTCTCTATAATGAAGATTATCAAAATCAGGCATGTTTGCCAATGCTTCATCATAATAAAAAGCAGCACTATCTTTTTGGTCAACAATGTCGTATTGTATTCCCAAGCGATATAACAAAACAGATAATCCATATTTAGAAGTCGGTTCTCGCCTGCAATAAAACAATGCTTGTTTATAGCAAGTAATGGCAGGTTCGGCCAACAACTGTTCCTCAAACATATCCCCAAGACGGTTATAGATATAGGTCATAAACTGTGCCTTTTTCCCTACCAGTTCCTTCCCTTCAAACCGTTCTTCCATCACCTCCAAAGCCTTCAGGTATTCAGCACAGGCTTGCACAATACTGTCTTGTTCGTAATAGCCTGCACCGTTGATGTAGTGGGCGCGGGAATCCAAGAATATGAGGTTGGGGGTTGGGTTGGGAGATTGCGGATCAAGTCCGCAATGACGGTTTCGTGGCTGAGAGTTGTCGTTCAGAGCGATTGTCAGGCTGTCGAAATAGGCCACGGCTTGAAGCAATTCCTCGCGGTTGGTCTGCTCACAGTCGTTTTTATAAAGCAACTCCGAAATCAGCAACTGGCAATAGTGTCCGTCAAAGGTATCAAGTTCTTCCACCTCAGGACTAACAACGAACTCCTGAAGCAATACAAAAGCGCTGTCAGCCCGCCACCACATCAGCGAGTCAATTTCAACCAATGCCGTATGAGTGCCACCGCCTTGCCCTTCAATTTGCTGTATATCCTGTCTTACACAAAAGGAAAAAAGCAGCAGCACCAACAATATACCTATGACATTCAAGCATCTTTTCATTTCACTCAAAACGAAAGACGCTTCAAATATACGACTTTTTCTTTTGTTACTATCAGTCGAGAACTTAACCCTAAATACAAAGCCTTATTGTCATCCCAATGCCCGGCAGGGAAACCGAAACAAACAGGATAATTGTATTCCGAAACGGCTTCGGCGATGACTTGTTCTGCCGTCATCCCAAAGGGATGCGTGTTGTCTTTGATTTGGGTCAGGCCGCCTACGATGAGACCTTTCAGGCGGTCGAGTTTTCCAGCGCGTTTCAGGCAGTGCATCATCCTGTCGATGTGATAGATGTATTCGTCCACCTCTTCAATGAACAATATTTTTCCGTCGGTTTCTGGAAAGGTTTCGGATCCCATCATCCCAATCAAAACAGAAAGATTGCCGCCCACCACCTCGGCTTCGGCTTCACCACAACGGTTCAAAGGATGGCTCGAAAAAGCATATTGTAAAGGCTTTCCCGTCAAGGCGTCGTATAACGACTGCTTGGCTTCGGGCGTCTTGTTGGCGAAATAGAAAGGCATGGCAGCATGAAGACTAGGCACACCCAAACGGTTGAGTTTGCCATGAAGTATCGTCCCGTCGCTGAAACCGACAATCCATTTCGGATGCTGCAAAAACTTGGTGAAGTCCAACTTATCGATGATGCGGATGCCGCCATAACCTCCTCGGGCCAACCAAATGGCTTCGATCTCTTCGTTGTCGAGATATTCCTGAAACACGGCAGCACGCGTGTCATCGTCACCAGAGAATATATAATGCTGGTTGAAGAGTCGGTCGTCGTAAACTGGGACAAATCCCATGTCTTTCAACCACTGTATGCCGAAGGCCATCTCTTCGCGTGTCACCATCCGCGCTGGGGCTGCGATGGCCACTTTGGAGCCTTGTTTTAAGAATGGAATAACCATATTTTTATTCTTTTGTCACAAAACAAACAAAACCTTCAAAACTGGTTTTCTTGGTTGGGAAAGCACGCCAACCGGCTGCTTTTCGGCGACGCACGGTTGTGCAGTCGCCACACACATATTTTT
>JAEEGI010025912.1_pt1 | contig 11327 bp, 10 predicted proteins | sample 8958751 | NCBI WGS metagenome assembly JAEEGI01 (sample SAMN16246545, study PRJNA631951) | gut metagenome | biome: gut microbiome; feature: rumen; material: KS-attached | host: Bos | place: Iran: Karaj | collected 2018-10 | reverse complement strand
ACCATCCACCAGTTCTTGAAGGTCACCATCAGGAGGTAATAGGGATTCTCCGCTTCGGCGCCCATGAACTCCTGCAGCTGCATCTTGGCCCAGAAGTGGGACAGGTGGAAGGCCAGGATACCCAGCACCAGGATGCCGAGGATGAACATGTTCTTCGCGGCCCAGCTGTCGTTTTTCGCCTTGGAGGCCACCTCGTAGCGCTTGATGCCGCCCCGCTTGGTGTAGTTCTCGATGGAGAGCCAGATGCCGAAGCCGATATGGATGATGAATCCCAGGGCGAGGATCGGGACCATGATGTCGATGAACGGAGTGCTCATGAAGTCGCAGCCGATCTGGAACCAGCCGTCGCCGGTGGAGAAACGGACCGCATCCTCGGCCACTTTACCGAATTTCCCGTTCAAGGAGTCGATCACGGAGAAGAAGTTGATGGTGCCGTGCAGGAGCAGGAAGATCACGAGGAAAGCGCCGGAGACGCTCTGGACGAACTTCTTGCCGATGGAGGAGGTCAGGAATTTAGCCATTATAAGTCAGGTATTGCGTTTGTCAATAAGTATGCAAATATAACTTCTTTCTTGCAAGAATCATAATAATTCAATACTTTTGTTTCAAATCACAACCGAATCCGACATGTACAAGAGAGTATTGTTGAAACTCAGCGGCGAAAGCCTCGGCGGTCCCGCCGGAAAGGGATTGGACACGGAAAGCCTGTCCGCTTATGCAAAGGAAATCGCAGCCGCCGCGAAGGCCGGCCTCCAGATCGCCATCGTCAACGGCGGCGGCAACATCTTCCGCGGCCTGCAGGGCGTGGGCAAAGGATTCGACCGGGTGGACGGCGACAAGATGGGCATGCTCGCCACCGTCATCAACTCCCTCGCCCTGTCCATGTTCATTAAGGACGAAGGCGTTGAAGCACAGGTTTTTACAGCTACTCCGATGGAACCCGTCGCGAAATACTACATGCGGGATGACGCGGTAAAGGTGCTCGAACGGGGCGGCGTCGCCCTCATCTCCGGCGGCACCGGCAACCCTTTCTTCACCACCGATTCCGGCGCGGCGCTGCGCGCGCTTGAAATCGGCGCCGATGCCTTGCTCAAAGGCACCCGCGTGGACGGCGTCTACACCGCCGACCCCGAAAAGGACCCCACCGCCGTCAAGTACGATGAACTCACCTTCGACGAGGCGATCTCCAGGCACCTCAAGGTAATGGACCAGACCGCCTACGCCCTCTGCTCTGACGGCAAGATGCCCATCATCGTCTTCGACATGAACCAGACCGGCAATCTCACCAAACTTATCCGCGGCGAGAAAGTCGGCACCCTCGTGCATCCGTAAAGTTTAGTACTTCCATTCCGTCATTTCCCGGTCCGAAAACCGTCGAATGGAAATGATTGAAAGATTGTCTGTTATTGAATAGTACCCGGGAAGTTTTTCCCGGGTACTTTTTCGTAAGGCATTGAGAGAATGCCAGATTCATTTTACGGTCGACTGCGAAGATTGGATGGGTGCGCATCATTTCCTTCCCAGTCAGGGCTTGTGAATTCCGAAAAACCTTCCGATATTCGTGGACAAGGGAACCTGGATCTGGGTTCCGTTACTTTTAAAAGGAGAGAAGGATGAGGCGTCGGAGGTTTTACGCAAATACATTGACACACTGTTACCAGCGAACGGCGGACCGGGGGTGTTGTTCTATACTTATAGCGACCATCTCGTATTCTTTACGCACTATTGCGTGATGGCGCGAAAGCACAGGATCCGCGTACTGTCTTTATGCGAGATGCCGGATCATATCCATGATTCGGTCTTTGCGGAAAGAAAGGAAGATTTGGAGCAGTTCAAAAGGGAGATGGCCACCACTTTTTCCAAGTGCCATAACGATTGGTTCCACAAGAGGGGACCCGTCTTGGAAGGGCCTTTCGGCCGGGCACCTAAACGGGAAGACAAAAAAGCCCGTTCAAATCTCGTCTATGTCGGCAACAATCCGGTGGAACGGAAACTGGCCGTGAAGGCGGAGGATTATCGATGGAATTATCTCGCTTATGCGGACAGCGACCACCCGTTTTCTGAAAAACTGGTCATTCGGAATGCCCGCTGGCCGCTTCAGAAGGCCGTGAGGGAAGTGAAGATACAGTTCCGGGCGGGACGGCCGATGAACTACCCGATGGTCACCCGCCTTTTCGCAGCCCTGACTCCGAAGGAATGCCTCCAGTTGGCAGACATGATTATCAGTACCTACAATGTCATTGATTATCAGGCGGCCATCGCCTATTTCGGCAGTTTAGAAAACATGCTGTTGGCGATGCATGCCACAACAGGGAGCGAGTATGACTTGCAAGAAGAGTTCGTGGGCAAGTCTGATGCGTGTTACAACCGGATGACGGGAATCCTGCTCAGGACGGGGAAAGTGAAGAATATCCATGAATTGCAGCGGATGCCGGTGGAAGAAAGGGAAAAACTGGTTGTTTTTCTGAAAGGAAAGACGGATGGCCTCCCGGACCAGGTGGCCAAATTCCTTCACTTGCCCGTGGAATATAAATGATTGAAGTATAGTCGTTTAAGGAAAAGCACCCGGGAAAAACTCCCCGGGTACTTTTGCATAAATGGTTAACAATCATTGACTTCCATAATACGGTTGAGCCGGCCGTGATGTCGGGGGCAAGGCGGAAGGATGCCATCTGGAAAGAATTTCCGGCGGGATGGTACGGAAGTTGGTAGGAGTCATCGGATTTTTCATTATCTTTGCAGAATACGAAAACAAACAAAACACGATAAGACCATGTTACCGAAAGCGAAAGAAATTGTGGATGCCGCCGACCTCAAGATGCAGGACGCGGTGGATTTCCTCGAGGAAGACCTCAAGAATTACCGCGTAGGCAAGGCCACGCCGGCGATCTTCAACGGCGTGACGGTAGACTATTATGGCACGGCCACGCCGCTGAACCAGGTGGCGTCCGTGACGACTCCCGATGCGAAGACCATCGCCATCCAGCCCTGGGAGCGCAGCATGATCAATAAGATTGAGAAGGCTATCCTGGATGCCAACGTCGGCCTGACCCCGTCCAACAACGGCGAGATCATCCGCTGCGTCGTGCCCGCCCTCACCGAGGAGCGCCGCCGAGAGCTGATCAAGAAGGCCAAGGCGCAGGGCGAGACCACGAAGGTGACGGTGCGCAACGCCCGCCGTGACGGCATTGACCTCCTGAAGAAGGCCCAGAAGAACGACGGCCTGTCCGAGGACGGTGAGAAGGAGGGCGAGGACGAACTCCAGAAGGTGACCGACAAGCACGTCAAGGCTGTCGATGCGATCATCGCCGCCAAGGAGAAAGAGATCCTGACCGTGTAGTTTCGGGATTTTCTTTCCGTCCGGTATTGGATTGTAAAATTTTTTATTTACCTTTGCCGAAACGAGCTTGACGATGATGCGATTTTACGGTTTCGACTTTATCTATTCCTATTATCAGAACAGGTAATAGCCGGACGCCGTATCATCTAGACAAAGGTTGAAGAATATTGTTGGGCTGTCCGGAAGAGGATAGCCCTTTTTTTGCGCCGGATCATGAAAAAAGTTGCAATCTTGGGACATCGGGGCAGTTTCCACGAGGAAGCCGCCTGGGCCTTCTATCAGGATATCCCGCTGGAACTGAAGGGATTCGACAGTTTCGAGAAGATGCTCGCCGCCTATGATTCGGCCGATGTCGACGCGGTTGTCATCGCGGTCGAGAATACGCTTTCCGGGGGACTCGTCCGGAATCTGGAACTGATCCATTCCGGCGGTTACCAGGTTGTCGGCGAGGTGCATATCCCCATCCATCAGTACTTGATGGTGCTGCCCGGAGAGTCCCTGGAATCCATCCGGGAAGTCCGCTCCCACGAGATGGCCCTCTATCAGACCCGGACCTACTTGGAGAAGCATTTCCCCGGGGTACCCCAAACCCAGGCCTCCAGCACGGTGGCCGCCGCGCAGGAAATTGCGTCGGGCCAGTTGAAAGGGGTGGCGGCCGTGGCCTCCCGGCTGGCCGCCAAGGAATACGGGCTGGAAATCCTGGCCCGGGAAATCGAGTCCTTCAAGGAAAACAGGACCCGCTTTTTCGTGCTGGACCGGTATTTCCGGCCGGAGAAGCCAGACAAGGCCTCCTGGTGCTTCACGCTGCCGCACAAGGCTGGCGCCCTGGCCCAGATCCTGACCATCCTTTCCTTCTATGAGATGAACCTGACCCGCATCCAGTCGCTGCCTATCCCGGGATGTCCGTGGGAGTATTTCTTCTATGCCGACATCCGTTTCGAGGATTCCGTCCGCTACCGCCAGGCGCTGTCGGCGGTACGGCCCCTCCTGGCCGACCTGGATATCATGGGTATTTACAAGGGTAGTTTTTAAGTCCATAATCTATTCCAAGCTATGAGTGAATCAAGCGTGTCCAAAAGAATGACCCGGCTGTCCCCTTCCATGACCTTCGCCATGAATGCACTGAGCAATGACTTGAAGGCCAAGGGAATCGATGTTGTGAATATGAGCCTGGGGGAGCCCGACTTCAATACCCCGGAGCATGTGAAAGCCGCCGCCTGCAAGGCCCTTGACGAGAATTTCACACATTATACTCCCGTGCCCGGCAGCCTTTCCCTGAAGCAGGCGATCATCGGCAAACTCCAGCGGGAAAACGGCCTGACGTACGGCCCGGCGGAAATCCTGGTGTCGAACGGTGCCAAGCAGAGCCTGTGCAATGCGGTCATGGCCCTTATCGACGAAGGGGACGAGGTGATCATCCCGGCACCATACTGGGTGAGCTATCCGCAGATGGTGCTTCTTGCGGGCGGGAAACCGGTCCATGTGGACACCGGCATCGACCAGGATTACAAGATGACGCCCGCGCAGCTGGAAAAGGCGATCACGCCGCGGACCCGGATGCTCATTCTCTGTTCTCCCAGCAATCCGTCGGGCGCCGTGTACTCGAAGGAAGAACTGGAAGCCTTGTCTGCCGTGATTCTCCGGCACGAAGGGCTGCTGGTCCTGTCCGACGAAATCTATGAGCACCTGAACTATGTGGGCGCCCATGCCTCCATCGCATCCTGCCCGGGGATGTGGGAACGTACCATCGTGGTGAACGGCGTCTCCAAGGCCTACGCGATGACCGGCTGGCGCATCGGCTTCCTGGCCGCCCCGAAATGGATCGTTTCCGCCTGCAACATGCTGCAGGGACAGTACACCAGCGGCCCTTGCTCCGTCAGCCAGAAGGCGGCGGAAGCGGCATGGAACGGCCCGCAAGATTGTGTTGAAGAGATGCGGCTGGCCTTCAAGCGCAGAAGGAACCTGCTGGTCGGACTGCTCCGCGAGATCCCGGGCCTGGAAGTCGCCCTTCCCGAAGGAGCCTTTTATGTGTTCCCGAAGTGCTCTTCCTACTTCGGAAAGACAGACGGAACGCAGGTGATCAAGACGTCCACCGACCTGGCGATGTATCTGCTGGAGGTCGGGCATGTGGCCACCGTGGGCGGCGATGCGTTCGGCGCTCCGGATTATATCCGGCTTTCCTATGCCACCTCCGAGGAGAATATCGTAGAGGCCGCGAAGCGGATGGCGGAAGCCCTCTCCCTTTTGAAGTGATTCGTCGATGGAAACGAACAGAACGATAGGAATCGTGGGCCTCGGCCTGATCGGCGGGTCCCTGGCCGTGGACCTGCGCGCCCGCGGCTACGCCTCCCGCTTCATCGGAACGGACAAGAATCCGCTGAACGCGGAAGCGGCCTGCCGACTGGGTTTGGTGGACCGCCTGGTCTCCTTGGAGGAATGCATCGAGGAAAGCGACATCATCGTGGTTTCCGTTCCGGTGAGTGCCGCGGCGGGAATCATCCATACGGTGCTGGACACGTTCAAGGACAAGGGATACACGGACAAGATCGTGATGGATGTCTGTTCCACCAAGTCCCAGATTGCGGAACGGCTCAAGTACCATCCTTGCCGCACGCGGTATGTGGCCACCCATCCGATGGCCGGTACCGAACACAGCGGCCCTTGGGCGGCCCTGCCGGGGCTTTTTGATGCTCGCGCCTGCATCATCGCCGACCAGGATGAGTCCGATCCCGCCGCAGTTCGTACGGTGGAGGAGTTATACCGGACGCTGAACATGCGAATCGTGTATATGACCTCGGATTCACATGACGTGCATACTGCGTTCGTCTCGCACCTTTCCCACGTCACATCCTTTGCCCTGGCCCTCACAGTCCTGGACAAGGAGCGCGACGAGAAACACATCTTCGACCTGGCCTCCGGCGGTTTCTCCTCGACGGTCCGTCTGGCGAAGTCGAACGCCGACATGTGGGTTCCCATTTTCATGCAGAACCGCGACAATCTCCTCCATGTGGTGGACGCTTATGTCGAAAAGATGCAGGAATTCCGGGAGGCGATCGACCGGTTCGACGAGCAGAAGGTCCGGGCGCTCATCGACGAGGCGAACCGGATCAAGAAAATCATCCGATAATATGGCTAAGACACTCGATATCATCCCCGTCGGTGAATGGGGATTCTTCACGCTCCCGCGGCCGATGGTGATTGCGGGCCCGTGCAGCGCGGAAAGCGAAGAGCAGGTACTGGAAACGGCCCGCGGCCTCGCGGCCTGGGGCATCCACATGTTCCGGGCGGGCATCTGGAAGCCCCGCACGCACCCGGGCAGCTTCGAAGGCGTGGGTACCCCCGGCCTCAAGTGGCTGAAGAAGGTCAAGGAAGAGACCGGCATGAAGGTCTGCACCGAAGTGGCGAACGAAAAGCACGTGTACGAGTGCCTCAAGTACGGCGTCGACATGCTGTGGATCGGCGCCCGCACGAGCGCGAACCCCTTCCTGATGCAGGAGATCGCCGATGCGCTCCAGGATACGGACATCCCGGTCCTGGTAAAGAACCCCGTCAATCCGGACCTGGACCTGTGGATCGGCGCCCTGGAGCGTCTGAACCGCGCCGGTGTCCGGAAACTCGGCGTCATCCACCGCGGCTTTTCCGCGATGGGCAGCCAACCCTACCGCAACACGCCGGGCTGGCAGTTCGCCGTCGAGCTCCGCACCCGCTATCCGGAACTCCCTGTTTTCGCCGACCCGTCCCATATGGGCGGTGACCGGAAATACTTGCAGGAACTGTCCCAGCGGGCGATGGACCTGGGTTTCGAGGGTTTGATGATCGAGTCGCACTGCAACCCGGCCGTCGCCCTGTCCGACGCGAAGCAGCAGCTCGTCCCCTCGGCCTTGCAGACGCTCATCGAAAGCCTCCGGATCCGCGAGAAGGATTCCGGTGACGAAGACTACCGCGCCGGTATCGGCCAGCTCCGTTCGCGGATCGACTATATCGACGAAGACCTGCTCAAGGAATTCGGTGCCCGGATGGAGGTGAGCCGGAAGATCGGCGCCTACAAGCGCGACCACAACGTGGCCATCGTCCAGACCTCCCGCTGGGACCAGGTCCTGGAGGGGGTGAAAGAAAAAGCCCGTGCGTACGGGCTTTCGGAGAAATTCGTCGAAGACGTGTTCAACGCCATCCACGAAGAATCCATCAGGATTCAGAACGGAGTCCTCTCAGCAGGTCCAGAAGCGTAGTCTCGAAGATTTCCTGTTCCGCCGGGGACAGGAACTGGATGTTGATGGGTACCTGAAACAAGCGCTTGCGCAGGGTTTCGGGTACCTTTTTCGTATCCACGATGCGCTGGGCGTCCTTCTCCGTGGTGGCGACGCAGGCGGTCGGGAACTCCCGCACGGCGCGGGCGACCTTGGCGATGTCGCCGTTCGTGTACTTGTGGTGGTCCGGGAACGAGAAACGCTTGACTTCCTTGTACTTGTCGGACAGGTAGGCCCTGAGGGGCGTATCCTTGGCGATGCCGGTGAACAGGATCAGGCGCTGGGCGTAGGTGAAGCGGCTGTCGGCCTCGTCGGGGAAGACCGGGACCATGGGTTCGTATCCGATGGAGGAGAAGAGGACGGTCTGGACCTTTTCCTTTCCCTTCCGGAGCTTCCGGACGCCGGTGCAGGTGGCCGTGCTGTAATTGTCCACGCCCAGCTGCTGGGCCCATTTCCCTTTCTCCCATTCGTCCAGGTAGGTAGGGCACTTGGTGACGATGAGGATGTCGGCGGCCTTCAGGCGGGAGGGGAGGTCGCGGAGCCTGCCCCACGGCATGAGCTTGTCCTTCTGGACGGGTCGGCTGTAATCGACGAGGACGATGTTGATATCGGCCTGGAGCCTGCGGTATTGGAAAGCATCGTCCAGGACGATGAGTTTGGCGGCCGGGAAGTTCTTGTCCAGGCACTTGCGGGCTTTCTTGTCGGTCTCGAGTTCCTCAGGATGGGCGAGGAAACGGCAGCCTTCCACCCGGTCCTTGTCCACGGCGACAGTCACCGAGGGGAACTTCTTCGCAATCTGCAGGGGCTCGTCGCCGAATTGCAGGGCGGTGCCGTCCCGTCCTACCTTCTGGAATCCCTTGGACTTGCGCTTGTAGCCCCGTGACAGGACGGCGAGGTCGGAATAGGCCCACTCGTCGCTATGGAGGAGCATCCGGAGAATCATTTCCGTATGCGGGGTCTTGCCGGTTCCTCCCACGGTAATGTTGCCCACGCAGAGGGTGGGGACGTCGGCCCTGAAGGATTTCTTCCAGCCTTTATCGAAAAGGAAATGTCTTATAGATAGAATGATACGGTAGATCATGGGGTTACATCGAAAGCACGTTCAGTACCGTGATGAGCTCTTGGTTGATGGGTTTGTTCATTTTCACGGCCCGGGAGATGGGCACATACACGATTTCGTCGTTCTTGATGCCGATCATGATGTTGCGCTGGCCTTCCAGCAGGGCTTCGATGGCGGCGTAGCCCATCCGGGATGCCAGGATTCGGTCGTAAGCTGACGGCGTGCCGCCCCGCTGCAGGTGACCGAGGATGGTCACGCGGGCATCGAACTGAGGATACTCGTTCTTGATGCGCTCGGCGTAGTAGAATGCGCCGCCCACGCCGTCCTTCTGCGCTTCGGACACGAGGACGATGGCGCTGTTCTTCGACTTGCGCTTGCCGCGTTCGATGAATTCGGCGAGCTGGTCCACGTCGGTGGAGCCCTCCGGGATGATGGCGGCCTCGGCGCCGGAGGCGATGGCGCTGTTCTGCGCGAGGAAGCCGGCGTCGCGCCCCATCACCTCGATGAAGAAGATGCGGTCGTGGGAATTCGCGGTGTCGCGGATCTTGTCCACGCACTCGACGATGGTATTGAGAGCCGAGTCGTATCCGATGGTGGCGTCCGTACCATACAGGTCGTTGTCGATGGTGCCGGGGAGACCGATGACGGGAATGTCGTATTCCCGGGCGAACAGCTGGGCTCCGGTCAGGGAACCGTTGCCGCCGATCACGATCAGGGCGTCGATGCCGGCTTCGACCATGTTGTCATACGCCTTCTTCCGGCCTTCCGGGGTCATGAACTCCTTGCTGCGGGCGGTCTTGAGAATGGTTCCGCCACGCTGGATGGTGTTGGACACCGAGGAGGAGGTGAACTTCAGGAACTCCTTGTCGATCAGCCCCTGATAGCCTCGCTGGATGCCGACGACGTTGATATTGTTGAAGCGGGCCGTACGCGTGACGGCGCGGATGGCGGCGTTCATTCCGGGCGCGTCGCCCCCGGAAGTAAGGATGCCGATGGTCTGGATGTGTCTCTCCATGGCGGGATCAGAATTAAATCCCACAAATATAAGAAAAATGCGTCAAATTCCGTATGCCGATTCGGCTTCCGGTGCCTCGTCGCCCCATCTTTCCGCGACGTAATCCAGGGTGCGGAGGATTTCTTCGGGATCCTTGGACGTGACGAGCTTGATGCGGGTTTCCTTGAAACCGGGAAGGCCTTTGAAATAGCAGGACAGGTGGCGCCGCATCTCGAAAACGCCGGTGACAGGCCCCTTGAGGTCCAGCGACAGGCCGAAATGCCGTTTGGCGAGGGCCACGCGGTCCCGGACGCTCATCGGCGGCATTTCTTCACCGGTATCCAGCAGATGGCGGATCTCCGTGAAGATCCAAGGGTGGCCGAAACTCGCCCGGCCGACCATCACGCCGTCCACCCCATAGCGGTCGAACATTTCCTTCGCGCGTGCGGCGGAATTGATGTCGCCGTTGCCGATGATGGGGATGTGCATCCGGGGATTCTCCTTCACGGCCCCGATGAGGGTCCAGTCGGCCTCGCCCTTGTACATCTGGCAGCGGGTACGGCCGTGGATGGTGAGGGCCTGGATGCCCACATCCTGCAGGCGTTCAGCCAGTTCCACGATGATCTTGGAACTTTCGTCCCAGCCCAGGCGGGTCTTGACGGTGACGGGGGTCTTGACTGCGTCCACAACGGCTTTCGTGATGGCGACCAGTTTGTCCGGCTCCCGCATCATCCCGCTTCCGGCACCCCGGCCGGCGATTTTCGACACCGGGCAGCCCCAGTTGATGTCGATGACGTCGGCCCCGTGGCCCCCGGCGAGTTCCGCCGCCCGGTCGGCCATCCGGGCCGCATCGACCATCGATTCCGGGATATGGCCGTAAATCTGGATGGCAACGGGAGACTCCTCCTCCAGCGTGTGCATCTTGGCGATGGCCTTCGAGGCGTCGCGGATGAGACCGTCCGAAGGGACGAACTCGGTCGTGACCATCGCCGCGCCGGCCTCCCGGCACAGGATGCGGAAGGACGCGTCCGTCACGTCCTCCATCGGCGCCAGCACGACAGGGCGCGATCCCAAGTCAATGTTCCCGATTTTCACGCTGCAAAGTTACGAAAAAAAGAGTTTTTTACACGCTTACTATTTATAAGGAAAAATAGTCCATAACGGTTGTATTTTTGTCCAAAACGGCCCAACAATTTGTTTTTTATAAGATGAAAGGGTAAATTCGCGGCCGCAAAATTTGTTTTTGCAGCAATACCTGAACGATAAACACCAACCAAACTTTATCAACATAATGTGTAACAACAGCTTAAGGAAATGCTGCCTTGTCGCTGTCTCACTGTTCGTCGCGATCCTCGGCTTCGCCCAGGAGACGCGTACCGTCACGGGTACCGTGGTGGATGCGAACGGTGAACCGCTGATCGGGGCAGGCGTAGTCGTCGAGAGCCAGCCGACCATCGGCACCATCACGGACTTCGACGGACACTACACGCTGCAAATTCCTGCCGACGCTGCCCAGCTCCGCTTCTCCTACATCGGAATGGTGGATGCGGTGATGGCCGTCGCCGGACAGGATGTCATCAACGTCACCCTGCAGGAGGATTCCACCCTCCTCGAGGGCGTCGTCGTCACCGCCCTCGGCATCAAGCGCGCCGAGAAGGCCGTGACCTACAATGTCCAGAAACTGGA
>JAEEGI010025907.1_pt1 | contig 11329 bp, 7 predicted proteins | sample 8958751 | NCBI WGS metagenome assembly JAEEGI01 (sample SAMN16246545, study PRJNA631951) | gut metagenome | biome: gut microbiome; feature: rumen; material: KS-attached | host: Bos | place: Iran: Karaj | collected 2018-10 | reverse complement strand
ATCACTTTGATATAAACTATCTAGAATCTTTTTAAACGCATTATTTGTATCTATAATAATATTTCGACTGTCGGTCATAAATTTTTTACTATCTTTGGAAGTTAATTTTTGGTTTTCAATGTCGTCGTATCTATCTACTATTTTAACACAAACTGGTAAATAATAATCGATAAATTTTCTAGCTGTTTTATTCTTTAATTCATTCTCTTCTATTCTATTAACTATCTTATCAGATGACTTAGTTATATCTTCTAAGTCTTGAGATACATCTTTATCATCTATTTTATCAACCATTTCTTTTAAATATTTTATCTCTTTCCTTGCAATCAGTATTTCTTCTTTAAAAGATAATGGTATTTTCTCTTGTATTTTTTTATTACTATTTATTACTAGTTCAGAAGCTAGGAAGGCTGCTCCACCAACTACTAAGGCTGGTGCTATTGGAAGAGCAAGAGCAAGATATGCTGCTCCAAAGAATCCTGCTCCAACTACACTGGATATTATATTCTTATTCATTAGTTATAACCCCTTACCGTTTTAAAGGCTTTAACTAAATCTGTTTTACCATCAAAAACCTTACCATTAGATAACTCAGCCATACTTTCTAATTGATCTAAATCTGCATAACCAAAGGTAATAGAATATATTGGTATATCTTTATTATATTCATTATATTTATCTAATAAGTCATGATATGTACCAATATTACCTTCACCATCAGTCATTAGAATAACGGAAGAATTATAACTATCATTTTCTTTTGCTAATATTTCAATAGCTTTAGTAGCAGCTGGATATAAAGCAGTTGCTCCATCAAAATCAAAATCTTTTATTTTCTTTAACAGTTCATCAGTTTTATTACCTCTTGCACTACCAATTACATTAACATGTGATCCAAAGGCTATTACATCAATCTTATCTTCAGAAGTAAACTGAATCATGGCTTTCTTAGCTTCATCAGAGAAAATATATTCCATAGCTTTTTGTAACTCAGCCATACCTTCACCATACATACTACCAGAATAGTCTAAACAGAATACAACATGAACTGGTTTACGTAACTTAGTTTGATATAATTCAAGAGCTTCTTTTATAACACTTTCAGCAGGATACTTAATTGGTGAAATATACTTAGTAGTATCAATACCCCATTCTTTATTAAAGATATCACTAGGAGCTTTATCAGTAACACCACCATACCAAGTACGTCTTCCTAAATTAAGTAATGTATTTTGACCATCATCAGAAAGAATATATGATTGAAATTCATTAAATATCTTTTTCTTTTTATCATTTCTATTATTTATATATACAAGAGGTGAATCACATATACTAACACCATCAACAGGATATATTAAATATAATGATTCTTTCCCGTTCTTAACTAATTCTTTATTTATATTAATGATTGATGATTCATAAGTAATAGCTGCATCATAATCACCATCAACAAATGATTTGTTTAAGAAATCCTCATCACCAGAAGTTCTAACAAGACCAGTAAAGAAAGTCTTTAAATCTTCTTGTAAATTCTTACTTTTTAGGTGATTACTTGTAAGTACATCAGGATTACCTGCTAAAGTACTTAAGATATTTAAATAACTAGCAGCTCCACTATTAGTAGTAATAGGATTAGCCATACTAAATTTTAGTTTACCAGACTTAATTAAAGATAATAAATCTTTCATTTTAACTTGTTTATTAATTAAACCTAATTCACTAGCTTTACTCTTTTTAATACCAATTACAATAGGTGTAACACTTGTAGACTTAGAGTCACTTGTACTTACTTTACTAGAATCTAACATATCTAACCAAATAGAGTTACTTGCCCAAACCGCATCATATTTTTCACCGGAATTAAGTTTATCTACAATATCTAGATTATCTGCATATGTAATATTAAACTCATAAGCATTCTTTCTAGCAAACTTATTAATAGTTTCTTCAAGAACTTTATTTTCAGGTGTAGTAATTAAACTAAATACTTTATCGTTATATGTAACTACATCATCTTCTCTATCTCTTTCTACTTTAGTATTAAACATTGCAAAAACAATATAAATTATTATAAAAATAACAAATATTTTGCCAAAACTCATTTTATTCTTATTCATATACTTCAACCTTTCATATATCCATAAATATTATACAAAATTATTAGCAATTTAACAATATAATAGAAAAAAATCTCTAATGATTTAGAGATTTTTATTTAACAAGATCTTTGTGTACATGTACATCCACAGAATGCAGTAGATGGTCTATTATTACATGCGTTATTACACATATATTGAGTTTCATAATATGTAGTTTTACTTAAATCAGAATATGCACCACTACATGTTAAACTCATCTTCCATGGGAAGCAACTTGGAGCATTCTTTTGCCATCTTGCAAACAATGTATGATTTCCTGGAGTATTCATTGTTGAGGAAGATATAACTTGTGCTCCTCCATTTTCTTCAGTAAACCAACCTACAAACGTATATCCGCTTCTTGTTGGTGCTGGAAGATCTCCATATGTATTATTATATGTAACTTGTTTTGTTGAAGTTTTACTTAACATGATATTAGTAATTGTAATATCTGTTTCACCACTACCTTGAATATCATCAAAGAATCTTAATTTACATGAAGACATATTTGAATTTGATGAACTTGTTATCCAATCCATATGCCTTAATGTTGTTGTTGCTGTTGGATTAGTTTGTGGTAGTGTATCTGGGAAGAAGTCTACATCGAATTGATTAGATCCACTTGCACATTTGTAATCGAATGATACAACGTAATTCGTATTAGTTGCAAGAGATAATGTATTAGACTCGACTGCTGGTACAGCTACACTACCTGATAATGTAACTGTTTGACCATCATATGAAGTACTAATTGGATTAACACCTGCAAATGTTATTGTATATGTATTTATTTGCCATACAGCATATAATGTATAGTTACTTGCATTTGATCTACTCCATGCTTGTCCAGCTGAATATGAAGCACTTGTTGCAGTTGATGATGTTGACCATCCTTTGAATGTATATCCTGTTCTTGAAGGTATACTACTTGATAAGTTAGTATTACCACTTGCTGCATATGTATATGTTGTTGAACCAGGAGCACCACTACCACCATTTGCATTATAAGTTATTGTATATGTATTTGCTTGCCATACCGCATATAAAGTAGTTGTACCACTAGTACCACAGTTTGATTTATTATATGCAGCTCCAGCAGCATATGTTGCACTTGTTGCGACAGATGATGTTGACCATCCTTTAAATGTATAACCTGTTCTTGATGGTGCCGTACTTGATAAGTTAATTGTTCCACTTGATGCATAAGTATATGATGTATTACCTGGAGCACCACTACCACCATTTGCATTATAAGCAATAGTACATGTATTAGCTACCCATTTTGCATATAAAGTTTGATTTTGTGCTGGGGCACTAATTGAATTATAAGTACTTGATGATGTTATTGCATCAGTATTTTTTATTACAAGGTTACCAACATAACCATTAAAGTATGGAGTTGTTGGAGTTGTTGCTGTTCCTGCAGCTTCACCACCTACAAATATTGAATTGGATGAATGATATCCAATCTTACCACTTGAGTAATTAGCTGATGTTCCTCTTAAAGTACCATCTACATATAATTTTGCATTAGTTCCATTAAATATTAAGTCAAAGTCATGCCATCCGGCAGCTAATGTTGAGAATGCCACACCCCATCCAGCACTCTTATATCCTACACCAGAATCATAACATGCAAAGTTAATAACATTTGTTCCTGGTTCTAGGTTCCATCCACCACCTTCAGTACATGATATTGCTCGACCATAATTAGCCCAGTTAGACATGTATGCTGAGAAGTGAACACTTAATTTATTAGTGTACATATAAGCACGTCCATAATTTACTACCTTTGCAGCAGTTCCATCATATGAACCATACCAACCTCTAAATGAATAACCCGTTCTTGTTGGTGTAGGTAAATCATTATATGTTTGTCCATATGTTACAGATTTTGTTGTTGGACTTACACTACCACCATTAGCATCAAATGTTAATTTATAGCTAGCCCCTGATGCCCAGTTAACATTTACTTGTGCTGTACATGTACTTGTTGTTGCTAAATTACATCCAGCATCACTCGCCATTCCTTGAGCAGTTAATGATCCATCATTATGGTTGTATTTTTTACTACTATTATTACTTAATACCCATTCATTACCACTTGCTGCTTTATAACCTGTTTTAGAGAAACAGAACCATGATGCATTATCATAATTATTTAATCCATCAGCTTGACTCATATATTGTCCATATGCCCTAGTATGATAATACCTACTATTATCAGATACATAATATGGATATTTACTTGAATCCATTCCTAATGATGCATGAGTAGAACACCATGAAACATCACTACCATTACCATTATATGCTAATTTAAATTTATGTGACGTCCAGTGTGCATATAATGTTTGACTACCAGCAGCAGTAAATGTTGTTGTATCAGTTATCTTTGTTCCACCAGTAGGTGCAGTATACCAACCATTAAAGTCATATCCTGTTCTTGTTGGTGTTGGTAGAGTTCCATAAGTTTGATTTTGTGTAACACTCTTTGAAGAAACCTTGGTTATTAAAATTTGTACTTTGTAATTTGTGAATGTTGAATTACTTGCTGTTTGTTGCCACATCCAGAATTCTAGTCCATCACCGGTAGCTCTACCCTCTGATATAGTAAATGTTTTCTCTTCTGTACCAGAAGTTGGGAAATTAACATCTATAAATGATATTGGAGCTGTTCCTCTATCACTATATGTATTTTCATTTTTTGCCAAATCAAACACAAAGTGAGGTCTTCCTTTAGATCCAGTACAATTACTTGAATCAGAACATGATAATGTACCAGAAACATATTTAAGAGTTATTCTATATTGATCATTTACTGATAAAGCTCTTTTTTCAAGATTCCATAATATAAGCATATTTGTTGTTGTTGCAGTACCATTTAATGTTAAATAATTACCATCCTCAGTAAATGTTGCTGTTAGTCCATTATTTGTTTGGGTTGTTGCTGAGAATACATTCTCATTAAAATTCAATGTATAAGTACCAGGGACCCATTTTGCATATAATTTTATATCATTTGTATAACTACTATTAATTTGTCTTGGTAAATTTTGATAAATATTATTTACAAATACACCTGCTCCTGTTACAAAGCTATTTCCTCCACCATTAGTTGCTGTAAAATATCCACTAAATGCATAACCTGTTTTTGTTGGAGTAGTAATTGTATATCCACTAGTTGATATACATGTATTTAATGTCGAATCTGAATAATAGAAACATTTAACTCCATTTATATCAGCTGTTGTTTTATATTGATAATATACTTTTGTTGTTCCAGCAGTATTTGCACCTTGACTATCTAAAGTAATTGAATATGTATTAGCTTTCCAAACTGCATCATATGATAAATTACCTTCTGTTCCAGCTGAAACAGATACAGATGTTGGCGATACAACTACGTGAATATTACATACATCCCAAGATGTAGTTGCAGTATCAACTTGTTGTTCTAATTGAACGTAAGCTTTTGCCTTAGATTTACCATCTGGTACAGTTACATCTTTATAATATCTTGCATATCCATCTTCTAATAATTCTAAGACTTTAAATTCACCAGAATAACCTTCATATGCCGTACCACTAGTCTTTTCTGTATACCATAGTCCACCTTGTAATGCTATAGTTCCAGTTTTTCTTTTAGCTGTTAAAATTACACGATAAGTTACACCAGGTGTTACATCAAACTCATCACCAAGTATATGATCACGTCCACCAGCTGCATATGGTGTTGTTGGTGTATATTGACCAAGATTTTTACTTACGTCGTTACTACCAACCCATCCAAAGAATGTATAACCTTCTCTAGTTGGATTATTTAAAGTAAATGTTTCATTATTAGAATAATATCTATCAGGATTATCATTATCAAGAATACCATTATTTAAATAATAAATTATTGAATACTCAGTTGCAGTTCTTCCTTCTAGATTAAATGAACAAGCATCAGTTATTATATCTGTTGGGAATACTTCATCTCCATTTTTAAACCATCTTATTTGATCAAATTCACCTCTAGATTCCGGTAAACTTTCAACGAAATTATAATTATGTCCTTTAACTACTGGATGATTATCTGTTTCTCCATCTCCCCATACAATAGTTACCATATATGTTACATCAAACTCAATAGTTCTAGCAGATACTTCACCTGCATAATTAGTTAATGTAACATTAAGCATATAATGTCCACTACCTAAGTTTAAATTAATTTTTAATCCACTATTAGATATTGGTTCTCCTTCATTTAATTGATATTCTATTGATTTAAAATCTTCTAATACTGTGGGTACTATTTCAATAGTAACATCACGAGTTATATTACCTGAACTACAAGCAGTTTTATTAATTAAATAACTAGATTCAGCTTTAAGTGAGAAATCAGAACCACCTCTCGCTATTTTAACATTAACATATCTACTTGATATTTCATTATCTTCATCATCATAAGCAACTACTCTATATGATCCTGTTTCATCTAATTCAATCTCACAAGTATTCTCTGAAGAAACCATACAGCTTTGTTGAATACTATTATCACTAACATTAATAGCAACATAACGTTCAATATCATATTCACTTGCCATTGATAAACTAACTATTACATTTTCATCATTTGTATAAACCTGTGAATTATAACTTCTTAAAACATCATAGTCATAACTTTCACTACTTTCTCTTCTTGCATGTACTTCTATTACTCTTGCAGCTACGGTATTACAAAATCTACCTGAACTTTCATAACCACCACAAGTTAAACATGCTTCATATTTATATTTATTATTTTCACGATAAGCAAATACTGAACCTGTAGTACAAGTATTACCTTCAGTATCTTTAACTTCTTCCATATATTTAGAATTAACTAATGTTGTTAAAGTAACTTCTTTAAACTCACTACCTATTGGTAATTCATTACGATGATCTTCAAAATAATCGTTACCAGCTAACATCATATTACTTTCAATAGCATTATAATATCTTTCCTCAGAAGTCTTAAAAATAGTACGATAACTAACTATTCCAATTCCTCCTAATAAAGCTATTAAAATTATTGCAGCTAATAATTCTATTAAAGTAAATCCTTTTTTATTCATATACTCACCTATTATATATTAAATATATCACAAATTATTGTAAAAAAAAACTAGAATTATTAAATTCTAGATATTTTTTATTTTGTATAAGGTAATAAAGCAATTGCTCTAGCCATTTTAATTTGTTCTGCAATATGTCTTTGATGTTTAGCACAAGCACCTGTTACACGTCTTGGTAATATTTTACCTTTATCATTAATATATTTCTTTAATACTTCAACATCTTTATAATCAATGTCTTTTCCAGCACACATATAGCATACTTTCTTTTTCTTTCTATAAAACTCTGCCATTATATCCTCCTTTTTTAGAATGGTAATTCACTATCACTAACTTCAATCTTAGCACCAAAGTCAGCAAATGGATCACTACTATCAGTAGTATCATCATTAGGAATATCATTATCTGTAGGAATATCTACATTTTCCATATTACGACTACCTTTTGTATCTAAAAATTGGAAATTTTCAACAACAACATCAGTTGTATATACTTTCTTACCATCAGCTCCATCATAACTACCTGTTTGAATTCTACCATCAACAGCTATTTGACTTCCTTTAGTAAGATATTTACTCATAGTTTCTGCACGATTTCCGAAAGCCACAATATTAATAAAGTCAGCTCCACGTTCTTCGCCTTCTCTTGCAAATTGACGATCTACTGCTATAGCACATCTCATTGTAGCTAAATTACTACTTGTATAACGTAATTCTGGATCTCTTGTTAATCTTCCTACTAAAAATACTTTATTCATAAATTCTCCTAATCTTCTCTTTTAACAATAATATGTCTAATAACATCTTCATTGATATTTGCAACACGATCAAATTCTTTAACTGCCTCTTTATCAGCTGTAATTTTGAATAAAAAGTAACTACCGTTATTGAATTTCTTAACTTCGTATGCAAGTTCACGTCTACCCATATTAACAACTTCGTTAATAGTAGCTTTCTTTCCTTCTAAAACCTTTTTCATGTTTTCAGCAACTACATTAGTAGCTTCATCTTCTAAATTAGGTCTTACAACGAACATAACTTCATAGTTTCTCATTCTCACACCTCCTTTTGGACTAAACGGGCTATTCGCCAAGGAGTAATTTCTTACTCGCATAATAATATAACATAAATAATAATTATATGCAATCTTTTTATAATAAAAAATAATCCTATTTAGGATTATTATCATCTTTATGAGTATTTAAACTACTTAAAGAAGTATGATTATATTGATAATTATCTTCAATCATTTCTTTAGGTTCTTCAACTGGCTTTGTATCTACTACTATTTCTGGTTCTTTTTCTTCATAATCTTTATTAATAAATGCATTCATAGTATCTTTACCAGTACCATCTCTAATTATTCTTTTTAGCTTAATTTTAGCAACTATAAAGAATAGTAATATGAATACACCATAAGTTATTTGATATGGTAATACATATTCTTTTGATAATAAATTATGAATAGTTTCAAGTCCACTAATATTAAATGATATACATATACCAAATAATAATCCTATTACTAATAATAAACCAATTATTGAGTGAATTACTAGTTTACCTAATACATAAATATTAAAAATAGGTATCCAAGCTAATATAGTAGTTTTACCATATTTAGCATTATGTAATTTATTAAGAAATACAGCTATTACTGAATAAATAGTAATACCTAATAATACACCAATAGCTATAAACATTACTGAATGATCTTCAATATAATTAATAATATTATCCATATCCACCTCTAACATAATTAATGGTATCACTTATTATTAAAAAATACAATTAGCTTTCTTAAAAACAACTTTAATATTATAAAAAAATTCCTAAATTAGGAATTTTTTATTTTAAGTTCATTATCATAATCAAATGTAACTGTATCTCCATACTTAATTTCACCCATAATTATCTTTTCCGCAATCATGTTTTCAATAGTACGTGATACAACTCTTTTAAGTGGTCTTGCACCATAATTAACATCATAACCAATATCAACTAAATAATCTTTAGCAGGACCAGTTAATTTAATCTTAATATTCTTATCACTAAGTCTATCTTCTATTTCATTAATAATCTTATCAAGTATTTCATAAATAGTTTCTTTAGAAAGTGGTTTAAAGATAATAACTTCATCAATACGATTAATAAACTCTGGTCTAAATGTATCTTGTAACTCTTTCATTACTTTATCATTATCACCTTCTAAGGCATACTCATCACCTAAGTTACTAGTCATAATAATAATAGTATTTTTAAAGTCTACAGTACGACCATTAGAATCAGTAATACGTCCATCATCAAGTATTTGAAGTAATAAGTTAAGTACTTCAGGATGGGCTTTTTCTATTTCATCAAATAAGACTATACTATATGGATTACGTCTAACTGCTTCAGTTAATTGTCCACCTTCTTCATAACCAACATATCCAGGAGGTGATCCAATTAATCTTGATACACTAAACTTTTCCATATATTCAGACATATCTATTCTTACCATATGACTTTTATCATCAAATAATTCTTGAGCAAGAGTTTTAGCTACTTCTGTTTTACCTACACCAGTAGGTCCCAAAAACATAAATGAACCAATTGGACGATTAGGGTCTTTTATCCCTGCACGAGACTTAATAATAGATTCACTAACTAATTTTAATGCCTCATCTTGTCCTTTAACATTTTTCTTCATATTCTCAAATAAATGAAGTAATTTTTCTCTTTCTCCACTCATTAGTTTACTTATTGGAATATTAGTCCATTTAGAGATAACTAAAGCAATATCTTCTTCATTAACTGTATCGGATAAAATACGGTTTTTTTCCATACTATTTAACTCTTCTAGTTCTTTTTCTAATCTTGGTATTTCACCATGACGGAATCTTGCCGCTGTTTCTAAATCATAATTATTTTCTGCTTGTTCTAAAGTGAATTTAGCTTTCTCTAACTCAGATTTCTTTTCTTTTATTTTATCATTAATACCCTTCTCTTTTTCCCAAGCTTCTTTTAGTTTAGCTTCATCTTGTTTTAGACTATATAATTTATCTTCTATTTGTTGTAAACGTTTTTGACTTAACTCATCTTTTTCTTTCTTAATTGCTTGTCTTTCTATTTCTAGAGATAGTATTTCTCGTGTTAATGTATCTAACTCTATTGGTACTGAGTCCATTTGTACTCTTATTGTTGCACAAGCTTCATCTACTAAGTCTATTGCTTTATCTGGTAAATATCTATCTGTAATATATCGATTAGAAAGTGTTGCTGCTGAAATAAGTGCTTTATCAGTAATACTAACACCATGATGAATTTCAAATCTTTCTTTTAAACCACGTAAAATAGTAATAGTATCTTCGACAGTTGGTTCACTAACTTTAATCTTTTGAAAACGACGTTCTAGTGCTCCATCTTTTTCAATATATTTACGATATTCATTTAAGGTAGTTGCACCAATAACATGTATTTCACCACGAGCTAACATTGGTTTTAAGATATTACCAGTATCCATTGCTCCTTCTGCTGAATTTCCTACTATCATATGTATTTCATCAATAAACATGATAATATTACCTTCACTTTTTTTAATCTCATTTAAAACATTTTTAAGTCTTTCCTCAAATTCACCACGATATTTTGCACCTGCTATTAAGGAAGCTAAATCTAATTCCCAAATAGTTTTATTCTTTAAACTATTTGGTACATCACCCTTAGTAATACGATTAGCAAGTCCTTCTACAATAGCAGTTTTACCTACACCAGGTTCACCAATTAATACGGGATTATTCTTTGTTTTACGAGACAAAATACGCGTAATACTACGAATTTCTTCATCACGACCAATAACTGGATCTATTTTACCATCACGAGAAGCTTTTGTAACATCACGACCATATTTTTCTAATACATTTTCTTCTTTTTCTTCTGGATTATTATACATAATATCACCTTCTTGACAACAATTATATCACAAAATTAGCACTTGTCAAGTGAGAGTGCTAATTATTATTAACAAAAAAACCACTTATCATGGTTTTTCTATATTACATGTATATTTAAAATCTTCTAATAATTTTTGTAATGTTTTAATATCTGGATT